>OGYN01000055.1_pt1 | contig 88781 bp, 107 predicted proteins | sample 1576551 | NCBI WGS metagenome assembly OGYN01 (sample SAMEA3541589, study PRJEB24748) | human gut metagenome | biome: human gut; feature: human-associated habitat; material: faeces | place: China | collected 2012 | reverse complement strand
TAATTTATTTTTAGTAATTTTTTCTTAAGAATTTTAATATTTACCTTTTATTCTAATTTTTTATTTATATTTAAATACTTTAAAGTATACTTTTCAATTTATAGTAAATATACTTAGTTTATAAATATTAACATTTTATATTTGTATTTTTTATTTTTTTCTACATTATATAAATATTTTTTTAACAAGACTTAGAAAAAATGGACGCTTTTGCTTAAAGTCAAAAACGTCCTATTGTTTTTTTATTTTCTTAATCCTAATTTTTCAACAATGTCTCTATATCTTTGAACATCTTTTTTACCTAAGTAGTTAAGTAAATTTCTTCTTGAACCAACCATTTTTAAAAGTCCTCTTCTAGAATGATTATCTTTTTTGTGAACTTTTAAATGTTCTGTTAATTCATTAATTCTTTCTGTTAAAAGAGCGATTTGAACTTCTGGAGACCCAGTATCTTTTTCATCTCTTTTATAAGTGTTGATAATTTCTTGTTTTCTTTCCTTTGTCATTTTTTGCACCTCCTGATATTTTTTTGCCTTAAACTGAGTTATAGTGGTGTATTTTTTCTAAAACTAAGTATAAGGTCATTTTTAAACTTTTGCTTTTTGCAACATACTTATTTTAGCATATTTTTCTAGTAAATGCAAGCTTTTTGAATAGATTCTTTATTTGTACGTGACTGTTTTTTATTTTTTATTCTTATTCAAACGTTTTTTAATATTTATTTATACAATTAGATAATTTTTATATTTTTATTTATGCTTTTATAATACTATTGCCATCAGCAAATCTTTTTTATATTTTTGCACTACTTTTATATTTTAAAATTGTTTTTTATTCTTTCTATTGCTTCTATAGTATTTTCTCTACTTCCAAAAGCTGTTAATCTAAAGTACCCTTCACCGCTTGGTCCAAATCCAACACCAGGTGTTCCTACTACTGCCACTTCATTTAGTAATTTATCAAAGAAATCCCAAGATTTAATTTCATCTGGTAACTTTAACCATATGTATGGAGCATTTACACCACCATATACTGTAAAACCAGCTTCAGTAAGTCCTTCTCTAATAATTTTTGCATTTTCTCTATAATATTCAATATTTTCTCTTATTTCTTTTTTTCCTTCTTCTGTATAAATTGCTTCTGCTCCTCTTTGTGTTACATAAGATGCACCATTAAATTTTGTGCATTGTCTTCTGTTCCATAATCTATTTAGCATTATTTCTTTACCATCTTTTGTATATCCTTTAACTTCCTTTGGAATTACTGTATAACCGCATCTAACTCCTGTAAATCCAGCTGTTTTTGAAAAGCTTCTAAATTCTATTGCTACTTCTTTTGCACCTTCAATTTCGTAAATACTATGTGGAACATTTTTCTCTGTAATAAAAGCTTCATATGCCCCATCAAATAAGATTATTGATTTATTTTTCTTTGCATATTCTACCCATTTTGCTAGTTGATTTTTTGTAAGAACTGTTCCTGTTGGATTGTTTGGAAAACATAAATAAATCATATCTGGTACTTCTTCTGGAAAACTTGGTTCAAAATTATTTTCTTTATTACATGGCATATATATTATATTTTCATATTTTCCTGTTTTTTCATCGTATTTGCCAGCTCTTCCAGACATAATATTAGTATCTAAATAAACAGGATACACAGGATCTGTTATTGCTACTTTATTATCCGCATCAAACAAGTCTACAATATTTCCAGTATCACATTTTGCTCCATCTGATACAAAAATCTCATCTTTTTCTATTTTTATTCCTCTTTTTTCATAATCTTCTTTTACTATTTTTTCTATTAAAAAATCATATCCTTGTTCTGGTCCATATCCCATAAAAGTTTCTTTTTTAGCCAAATCGTCTGATGCTTTTTTCATTGCATCTACTACTTTTTTTGCTAGTGGTAAAGTCACATCTCCAATACCTAACTTTATTATTTTTTTATCTGGGTTATTTTTTTGAAACTCTGCTACTTTTTTTGCAATTGTAGAAAAAAGATAGCTATCTTGCAATTTCAAAAAGTTTTCATTTATATTTATCATAATTTTTACTTCCTTTCTTTTAGCATATATAACAAATTTAGTCATTCTTAATTATATTACATGATTTTTTGCTATATATTAATCTTCTTTATAGTCTATTTCACCTTCGAATACTGTAGTTGCTGGACCTGTCATATATATATGGTTGTTTTCTTTGTCCCATCTTATTTTTAAAGTTCCACCTAGTAATTCTACGTTTGCTTCATTTTCTATATATCCATTTAAAGCACAAGCAACAACAGACGCACAAGCTCCTGTTCCACAAGCTAGAGTTTCTCCTGCTCCTCTTTCCCATACTCTCATTTTTATATTATTTTTATCTACTAATTCTATAAACTCAATATTTGCTCTTCTTGGAAAGTGTTCATCTTTTTCTAACACCGGACCATATTTTTCTATGTTGAAGTCTTTCGTATTATCTACTATTGTTATTGCATGTGGATTTCCCATAGATACACATGTAAACTTAAATTCATTTTCACGTGCTTTTATTTTTAAATTTTTAACTATTGCTTCTTCTGATATAACAGGAATTTTATCTGGTTCTAGTATAGGTTCTCCCATATCCACTTCAACAGTTTCCACATTTCCTTCTTTAATATTAAATTTTAGTTTTTTAATTCCAGCCAAAGTTTCTACAGTAATGTTATCTTTTTTAGTTAAGCCTTTATCATATACAAACTTTCCTACACATCTAATTCCATTTCCGCACATCTCGGCTTCTGTTCCATCATAGTTAAACATACGCATTTTGAAATCTGCAATATCACTTTTACAAATTAATATTAATCCATCTGATCCAACTCCAAAATGTCTGTTACTAATAAATTGAGCTAAGGATGATATATTTTTTATTTTTTGCTCCTCAGTGCAATCAATATAAACATAATCGTTCCCTAGCCCATGCATTTTTGTAAATTTAATCATAACTTTCACCTCTTAATTTAGGTATTAATAATAGATACAATATAATTATATTGTATTGGTTGCTATTTTATCATATATATTCTTGTTTTTTCAATAGTTTAATAGCAAAATATTTGTTAGTTTAACTTAAAATACTTTGTTTTAATCTTTCATAAAATAAATTTGAAATTTACTTTACAAAAATTTTTATTTAGTAATTGTAAAAAAAGCTAGATAAATGTATATCATTTTTTACACTATCTTAGCTTCTTTTAATATTTTTATATAATCTTATCCTTTTTCATTTTTTCTATTATTTTAGTATATACTCTTTCTTTTACCCATTTTTCAGATGTTTCTTTTAGGATATCTTCTATTTTTACCCATTTTACCCCTGAATTTTCATCTTCTTTTATATGAATTTCTTCTTTTTCATCTGCTTCTAATAAATATGTAACATTTAAATGTGCATGAGATCCTACATATTTTCCTCTTTTTTCATGACCGTCAACATTAATTATTTCAAGTGAATATATATCATTTAATATTGGCTTAACATGTTTTATTCCGGTTTCTTCTTTTGCTTCTTTCATAGCAACATAAAGTAGATCACTATCTCCGTCACTATGTCCGCCTGTCCATCCCCAAGAATTGTATATTTTATGATATATAATTAGCATTTTTGTTCTTTCTTTATTTAATATAAATGAAGAACTAGTAAAATGTCCAATCTCATTTTGTCTTGTTAGTACATCATCAAATATATCAAAATATTTTAATATTATATTTTTTTCTACTTCTTCTTGTTCATTATAAGGTTTAAACTTTTCTATTTTATCTTTTAATTCTTCTGTATCTATTTTTATTTTTATTCCAATTACTCCAAATTCTTTTTCTTTTGCTTCAGAATATATTTCATGCATTACTTTTGCCTTTTCTTTTGCAATTTTAGAATCATTGTATAATTTCAAAAATAAATTTTCAAAAGTATCTGCATTATATAATTCTAAAACTTCTACAGTTAATTTTTCACACAAACCTGGTAACTTTGAAAATGTAATTTTATCTCCAATTTTTATTTTTTTCCTTTTCTCATCATTTAATCTAAATTCTATTGTTTTAGTTCCGTTTTTCATTCTTTCAAATGGATTTTCATTTAATTTCATTTCATGTAACATTTTTCTACCTCCTCCTATTTACATTATTTTTAAAAATTATATATTACTATAATGTCGTTTTCAAGCGAACATATTATATTTTTACAATAATTAATAGCACGAGTCATACTACGATTCGTGCTATTTTATATTTTTTATTAATTATAATCTATTTGCAAACTATAGTACTTTCTTTCCAATATTTGCTAACAAGTTCGTTTAAGAAATCAATATCACTTTTATTTGTAACTATTACTATTCTACAATCTTTTTCATATTCTTCTGAATTTACTTCGTAGTAGATTCCAGATGGAATTTCGGAATCTCCGCTTCCTTGGTATATTTTTCTTAATTTTTCTACTTGAGAATCTGTTAATTTAATTGTTGTTAATACTGATTTTTTGCCATTAACTTCGTTTCCAGTTTCTGCTGTTTTTTTATCTAAATTAAAATCTATATAATACATCCATATATCTTCACTTCCAACCATACCTATTGGATAACCAAATTCGTCATTATAGAACATATCATCTTTGCTTGCTACATTTGCACCACATCTATATACTGTAAACTTTGATACACTCTTATTTTGTTCTTGATTTTGTTTATTATCTACTACATTATTATCTACATTAGTTTTTGTATTTTGTTCATTATTTTTACTTTGGTCATTTTGACTAACACTTACTTTTTCATTGTTATTTACTTTTTCTGTAATTTTACCACTTGATGTTTCTTTTTCAGTATTGTCTTTTTTATTTTCTTGTACGTCTTTTGTTTCTTCTTTATTTTCTTTAACCTCTTCTTGGTTTTCTACCTTATTTTCTTCTAGTTCTTCTTTATCTGCTTTTTCTTCTGTATCATTTTCTGTTTGTGTTGCACTTACTTGTGCTGTTTCTGTTTTTAAACTTTCTGCTTTTTTGCTTTCTGTATCTTTATAAATATTATAACCTACTATACTTGATGAAATAAATATTATACTACTTACTACTATTGATATTATCTTCATTTTCATAAGATCATCCCCTTTTTACTTTTTTCTACCTATTAGACGTAGAAAAAAAGAATAAGGTTCAAAAAATTTTTATTTTTTTATTTTTTATATATCTATTGTCACATTTTTTTATTATTTTTTCTTGATATATATATTGCGTTTCTGTCTTTTTTGAGATGGCCGTTTTAGTATTATTGTTGGTATTTATCTTGCTATGTGCTCATAGAAGTAGAATTTGAAACTGTAACCTTCGGGTTATGAGCGCCGGCAAAGACACTTTTGAAGATTTATTAAAACTTAAGTTTTTATTGGTATTTCAGTATTTATAGAAGTTTTCGTTTAATGAACATTTATGTTTTTTTTAGATGTTTTTTAAATCAATTCTTCCCAATTTTTTCCCAACTTTTTTAGGATATTTGGGGAAGTAATCTTCTATAATTTTTAAAATTTATATTGGAGGATTTTATTATGAAAAATTTAAGAGAAGTCAATGATGATATTTTAAAAGATTGGCTATTATTTAGAGAAGATACTATATCTTCTTTAAATAGTGAGGAAGATAAAAAACATTGGATATATTTTGATGAGATAGCACAAAATATTTTGAGAAATGTTCCTAAAGATAATAAAAAGTATGTACAAAATCAGTTAAATAAGCTTGATGATAACTTTATGGATTATATTGGTTATTGGAATGAGAAGTATTATAGAAATGGTTTTGTAGATGGTTCTCAGTTAGTTATGGGATGCTTTGATGAATAGATAAAGGCGAGTTAATTCTCGCCTTTCTTTCTAGAATCTATTTTGCTTTCTAATTCATTTATTTGATAAGGTATTTCATACAAATATTCTAATATATACTTTACAAAATCAAATAAATAATCCAATTCTCTTTTTTTAATATTTATAACTTGATGAGCTCCTATATTGCCAAATTTTTTTGTTATTTTTGAAACATCTTTTAATTTTGTGGATAATATCCCTTTTGTACATAAATCATTTATTTTATTCTCTAAATTATTTCCTGTTGCATCTTGATGATTACAAATTAATTCTAATGTTTTTCTTAAGGCAATAAGTGAAATATCTGGCGTAACATTTTTTATTTTTAAAGCAGATTCATATGTATTCTTTATTTCTTTTGGAACATTATTAAAACTAATATTCTTCTCTGGATATAATTGAATTTCTTCTATATAATCCTTTTCATTTCCATATTCATCTATATAACAGCCAAACGAAGAATCATAGCATTCTTGTATTAAAGTCATCTTTTCACATACAGGGCATTGTAATAATATTGTATCATCAAATCCATAATAGCCATACCCTTCATCCCAATTTTGCCTCTTACTAACTATTTTATTCATTAAAGTTTCATTTCCACAATGCATACACAATCTTACATATTTTTCTTCCATACTATCTCCTTACAAATTCTATAGTTTTACTATCTAATGCACTCTCTTCTAATATTTTATTATTTACTTTTAAGTATTGTCTTATTTGTCTTTTTGCATTATCTGAAACATCATATGAATTTATTATAAATGTATTGTACTTTTCTTTTCCATCAAATTGAAACATAACAAACCTATTAAATGAAAAACCATTTCTTAAAAACAGATCTATTATTACAGAAAATTTTGTTCCTTTTACCTTTGATATTTCTTCATATATATCATCAATAAAATAATACATATCTTCTACTGTATTCATAAATACAATACTTTCATTTATTTTATCTTGAAAATTGAATATTATATATTCCTTCATTTTTTCCTCCATAATATATTATAGAAAAATAATATTATAAGATTTTTCAATAGTAGTTAATATTTGCTCTGATAAGCTTTGCACTTCTGAAATATTCTCTACTATTTTTGTTTGAGATGGATCTATTGTACCATGTAAATATACATTCCTTTTATTTTGATAAATATTATACAATTCATTTAAACAATCTTTTTCTTTATCCAATAAATTAATATCTTTATCTATTATACTTAATCCATTTTCATCTTTTGCAAACATCCAAAAGTTTTTATTTTTCTTGTCAAACTTATATTTATATTGCTTTGTTAAGACTTTTTTCAAATACCCTTCTAACGCTTTAAATTCTCCTGTAACATACCCACTATAATCTTCACTATAATCTTTTCTTTTTAGAAGAATCAACGATCCTGCAATTGATTTTTTTAACGCTTCATCTAGATATTCATAAGAATTTTTCAATATATTCTTCATATCATCTCTAATAATTTCTTGACTGATTTTTTGATTAGTTAATTCATTTGTAGCATTAATTATATCATTCATCGCAATTCCATCTATTTGTGATAGAAATGTAATAATTAAGCTAAATGTACTTAACGGTTTTGCCTGAATAACTAATTTTGAACTTTTTTCATGGAATGTACATGTTACTGTATCGCCATTATAGCCTCTAAATTTTATATTCTTACTATTTATAATGACTTCAACTAATTCTTTACATTCTGTTTTAAAATATTCTACTAGTTGTTTAATTACACTATTCTCGCATGTAATAACACAAGTTTGTGAATCAATATTAGCATCTATTGTTTTTTCTTTTATAAATTCAAGTAATTTATTAGCATTCTCTACATTTCTCCCTATAGGCATTATTCTTACCTTTCCATCTTTTTTTATAAAAAAATCAATAGTACATTCTTGTCCATCAATAAAGCACAAACATCTTCTCTTTATATCGTTTTTAGGAAATGATCTTATTACAAATTTTTTGTTTTCTTTCTTGTATAAATCTAATAACATATCAATATCTTTTGGGTTTACATATACTTCCATTAAAATTTCTCCTTTCACTTTTTCTTATATTTATTGCCCTAAATTTATTATCTATTTCTATAATTTCAAAATCAACATACATATATTTTCTTATATTTTTTTCTTTAGAATCTCTTATATTAAAATATATGTCTCTACTTTCACTTTCTATTTTTATAAAACCCGACTTATTCCCTTCAAGTATTTTAACTACTTTACCGCTTTTAAAAATGTCATTTTTCTTTAAACATTCCATAGATATGTTCTCTATTTGTTTTCTGCTAGGTTTATTATCTATATTCAATATATACTTTTCTACTTCATATTCTAACTCTTCTGGAATTTTCCACCCATTTCTTTTTCTATAATATGCACTTGCTTGAAACATTATCTTTGCATTTATTGTTTCACCTATATTTTCAAATAACTGTCCCATACTCAAAAAAAGATTTACCATTTTTTCATATTCAAAACTGCATAAAATTGATTTACTTCCATATATTAATGCTTCTTCAATTTTATTAAATCTAAAACAAATATCTGATACCTTTTTGTAAATATGCCATAGGTTATTTTTTTGTGCAAATTCCATATATTCATCTATATATGATTGATCTTCCATGCATTTACAGAATAATTTTCTAGATTCTATCCATATATCATTTTTGTAATGAAATTTTTTTATTTCTTTAAAGCACTCTTCGCATAATTGATAACACTCTGAATATTGAAATGTCTTCTCTAAAGATTTTATTTTGTTTTGATAATAAAATTCTTTATTAGATGCTCTTTCCCTTTGGATTCCTTTACTATCTGTAAATGTATAAACTTCTTCAGATAATATATTAGGATTTAGCAATTCTAACCATTCTAAGACTTTACTATAATTAGTATTATTTCTATTATTATAAACTTGTATAACCTTAATAACTGTTATAACATAAGGATTTTTATAGTACTCAGCCGCTTTCAATTGTTTTGTATTATCACATATATATTTTGCTTCCTTTAAAAATTCATCAAAGCCATCTATGTTATCTTCATCATATTTTTTTATGTATTCATCATAAATACACCAGCACAAACTACTATTTAATCTGTTAAATGTTATTTTTTGTTTTTTTATATACTCTCTACATACTTCAATAAATTTTAATGGTTCTCCATTTTTTCTTAATGCTTGTCCATATTTTGCTAATAGATTTTGATCTTTCAAACCAATTTCATCAATTAATTCATCATATATTTTTACAGCTTGAGGAATGTTATTATCTTCAAAAGCTTTTTGTGCCATTATTTTCTTATATTCAATTTCTTCATTCATTTCATTCGTCCTATCTTGTATTTTATACAACATTAACTTTTAACAATTCTAATTTAACATCTATAATAATTTCATGCATTAAAAGACATAATTCATAACATTTCCAACTATTATATACATTTCTCCTTTTCTTTTTATATCACATCAAAATTAAAAAGTTTGTCGAAATTTGTATTTATTTATCAAAAAAGCAAAATAATCGTGTATTTTTCACATTCATATTTTGCTTTTCTTTTGTTATTTATTCATATTTATATTCTTCACTATCTTCAGCGACATAAAAACTATAATCTTCTGATTCTTCAGCTACCGAATAAGTAATTCCAGTATCATCTGGTGAATACTTGTCTATATATTTGCTCAAATATTTTCTTAATTCGGGATTACATACATATAAATAAGTTCCTCTCATTCCTCTTGTACACATTGTAATGTAAATATGTAAGATATACTTAAGTAGGTCTTCATCGGATGTATCTGCTTTTCCTTTTACATCATAATATTCTTTTCTATCTATGTAGATTTTATTTTCTACATCATCATATTTTAACTCATTTCCTATTATTAATCCTGTATAATTCAAATCAAATCCTTGTGTTGTATGTATGCTTCCTATCTCATTTATTGAATTTTCAGAATTTATCCAATCAACTGGTTGACTATTCCAAATATATTTATGACCATCTATATCAATGTCATATAAATTATTATCGTTCATCTCTTTAACTTCTTTTTTAGTTATATGCATTGGTAACTTTTTCCCTTTACTATTCCATTTCCATGCATAACCCGCAATATTTCTACATAATCCATATACATTGTTTTTAGATTTAATATTATTTACCATTTCATCTACATCTTCAAATATTTTAAATTCATATTGGTCAAATAATTTTCGTTTCTCAGGAGGATTATTACTAAAGATTTCTTTTACATATTTAATATATTCGTCACCGCCTAGCAAGCATCTTAATTGTGTTTTCAAAATGTATTTGTGAGTATTTTCTTCAGTTTCTATCTCCTCGAATCTTTCTTTATCTATATCAGTTGGTTTTATACTTTGTTCTTCATCATAAAGGAAAATTTGATACTTACTTTGTAACCTAATCCAATCTAATTCAGTTCCCTGATTACCTAGATTAAATTTTTTATTATTTTGATCAAATGCAGCATATTGAGTTAAATTCTTTCTTTTTCTTAGTCTATGAGCTTCATCTACTATTAACAAATCATATTTTTCAGAACTTTTAGCTACATCATTTGGACTAAGAACCATACTTGAATTTAAACCACTAACATTTTTAAATACCTTTTTTAAAGTTTTTCTTAAATTATCCATAGGAATTACTAAACCTATTTTTAATTTATTAATTGAATCATGTATTTTTAATACCTCTTGAATATTATCATCAATGATTTCATCTTCTATATTAATATTATTTTCTTTAACTTCTATCAATAACTTTACTAAATATACACCTAAAATAGTTTTTCCTGTTCCTGCTCCTCCATGAACAATAAAAGTAGACTCTTTATCGTTTTTTACATCATCTGCTAAAGTTTTAAGAATATTAGTAACAATCTCATATTGGTCATCTGTTAAAGATTTATATGGTGAATATTTAAACAAATCTGAATTTTCTATAACAATTAAATCATTTTGTACTATTCCTTTTTCTTTCAACTTATTCCAAATATCTTTAAATTTACTTTCATATAAATCTTTTTGATAATAGTTATGATTTTGCAAGCCACCATTTCCATTTTGCAATTTAAACTTGTTATCTGCAGCCATATATTTTATTAAAAAAGCTTCTAAATCAAGAATAACTGATTTATTAAACTTTTCACTGCTTATAATATTTATTAAATTCAACATTTTTCTCTTAGGATTGTCCAAATGTTGACTAGCCCTTACATATGCATTTACTGTTTCTCCTATATATGCCTCATTATCATTGTTGATAATATATACAATAGGCCATTTATTTCCGAATTTTGTATTTTCTAATTTTTCTACAACTTTTGTATTAAATTTATATGTTTCCACATTTATCATAATGATTTGCCCCCAATAATTATTACTTTATAACCTATATTATATTTTTAAAAAATATGACTATTACTGTAATCATTATTAATACAATTACCGTTCCAACACAATTAAATATTAGCATTTGTTTTTGTTTTTCTTTCTCTTCTTGTTCTTTATATGCCATCCATTCTAATAATTCATTTCTAGTTATTACATATTTATTTTTACATTTTTCCAAAGGTAATCCTTCATTACTATATAATTGCATAATTTTATATCTTGAACATTTTAAGATTTTAGTTAAGTCCGTAATTGTAAAGAATTCTTCATCATTTTTTAATCCATCAGAGTTATCTGTTTCATAACCTATTACCTCATTTTCAACTAATTTAATGGTTTCCTCACTAATTTTATCTATATCAATTAGAAAAACTTTATTTAATCTTGGATTAAAAATACCTAAATTCTTTATTTTTGAATATTTTTCCTTATTAGAATGTGTTCCTAACAAGTAATATACTAGTAATTGTAAAGTATGTGCACTTTTAGGTTTATCATTAGAAACTTTAAAGTCCCATAAAGTATCTTCTGTCATAAAATCAGCATCACCAGATGTTATCGTTTGTGTATAGCCACCACTAAAAGTCATTCCGTTTTCTTTTATAGGCCCGTATTCTTTAATAAAAATTTCTGTTCTGTTAACCATAATTCTTATATTTTCTATAGTATGTTTATCTGGATTGATATTTTCTACTGGTTTGAAAAAATTTATACCTGCTCTAAAGCATACATCGTACCCAACTAATTTACATGCTGCTACAATTGAATTATCATCTAATCCTTTAATTTTCTTTAATAATTTCTGAGCTTTATCCGATTGTTGTATTATCTGTGCTCCAATTAGTGATATTTTAAATGCCTCTTCTTTAGTATCCCCCATATTTATTCTCGATAAATAATCAACAGCCATACCTATAATACTTGCATGTATATTTTCTTCATTATTTAAACTATTCTTATCATTCAATAATATTTCTTTGAATTCTTTAGGATTAATATATCCCCCTCTGGGTTGTTTTATTTCCTTAATTCTATTGGTAACTGATGACATATTCTTTTTTCCTTTCACATATTACAATTTATCATATTTTGTACTTACACCTTTTGCTTTTTCTACAGGATATTTCTTCTCTGATATTTTCATTTTATCTAAAATTATTTGCTTAGGATCAACTCCTATTTGATGACACAAAAGAATACAATAATTCATAACATCTGCAATTTCAAATTTAAGTTCATCTTTATTATAATTATTACTCCATTGAAAACATTCCAATAATTCTCCTGCCTCAATAGATATTGATTTTGCTAAATTTTCTGGTGTATTAAATTGTAACCAATCTCTATCTTCTGCAAATTTTACTATTTTATCTTCTAATTCTTTCATACCATTTTCTCCATTCAAAAATATTTACTAGCATTTTATCATAGATTTACTATTTTTTCCACATATTGCAAATATTCTGTCGAATTTTCTTTCTTACAAAATTCGACAGATTTATCATACTTTATTTTTTCTCCGGCAGCAAATATTTTCTCTTTATATTCAATATAAGATTTTGTAATTCATTTTCCATTTTTCTTAAAAATTTTTCATCTTCAATATATCCTTGATAATGTGCTCTTCTTGCAATTTGATTTAATACATTTCCAACTTTTCTTATAGAATTTAAGTCTTCATAAAATTCTTCTGATGGTTTTTCTTTTGGTTCAAATCCTTCTATTAAACTTCTTACTAAAGCTGATTTGTTATATCCAACTTTTTCTGCTTTTAAAGTTAACATCTTCCATTCATCATAATTAAGATATACACTTAATTTTATTTCTCTTTTTCTCATCACTTTCCTCCTTTCTTGGGTTTGGGATATCCCACATTCGAATTTGTGTGAGTGCACAAATTCAGTGCTTGCTGGACAGTAAATGTGCTCTCTTTTCATAATTTCATACATCTATTTTATTAAAAAAAGTGTCTGAACTTTTAATAAAATCCCGACACTTCTTTTCATTAAATATTATAAGTGTTTATACATTTTCCAATTACCATTTCTCTTGCAGAATACGCTATCATATTCATAGCTCCAACCCATTTCATTTGATCTTTTTCTTTTAATTTTTCATCAATATTGTCATGTTTTTTCATCACATTTATCAACATATTTTCCATATCTGTTGCTCTAGCATCCACTTCTAATAAATAATCTGTTAGTGTATCTTCCATTAACATTCTTGTATAAACTGGTTTCATTTCTTCTTTCAAAAATTTTAATCTTAACCTCCCATATCTTCCTATTTTAGGTCTAACCTTTCCATTATCTAATATTAAATTTGGTATTAAATAATCTCCATATCTTGAATACGTTATTGGCTCTTTTTCAGTTTTTTCACTCATATAAGTTCCTCCTTCTATTATTTTTTTCTTTACTTTTTTTTAATTTTGAATTAAAATATTATTATAAAATTTGATTAAAGTTAGTATTTAGTTTGACGGCTTATACTAGCTTTTTTTATTACTTAACTTATATTTTTTTCTTTCAGTTAGTAATAAATCTTATCTACTTTTTTCTTTTCTTATCTATAGTGTTACTCTAACATTTCTGTAACGTTAGCTTGCATTTTACTTTTTTCACGAAATTTTCTTTGTCGTTCTCTATTATTTTTTCGTATTTCTTCTAATTTATCTGCACTTTGATACTTTCCCCAATTTCTTATTTCATAGCAGTTATTTTCAAAAATTATCATCCTCAAATCTATAAACTTATTTAATATTTCTCCAACTTTTTTGGCAGATTTTCCTAAAATTTTTGATAATTGTTGCACATTTAATGGACTATTCTCCCCTATAATTAATTTTCCATTTGAATTGCATTGTCCTGCAATAGTTAACAATTGTATCCATATTCTGAAGTACGTATCCCCATCACGTTCATTCAGTAATAATGCAACTTTTCTGTTTGAAAAAATATTAGTACTAAGTTTAATCCATGATACCTCTGCCATACCTCCTTTCACCTTTCTTTCAGTTAATTAGCCATTGAATCTTTTTCTTTTCTAGTTAAATATTCATCTAATGCTTGTACTCTGAACAAAAACTTGCCTCCAATTTTTGAACAAGGTATTTGTTTTCTTCTTACTAACTGATTAGCAAGCCAATAACTAATTCCTAAATATTCTGCTGCTTCTTTCATGGTTAGTGTTGTTCTTTCTACTGTTTTTAAGTCCAATATTGAATCCTCCTTTCTTTATTCAATGGTACCTATTGACTTTTGTTAACAATTGAATTATACTAGTTTTAGTTAACAAGCACAAGATTTTTTATGAAAGTTTTTGAGAATTGATAACAACTAAAATCACTACCGTAACCTAGTTTTACTGTTAACATGGAGGAATTAAAATGCAAAATTCTAATAAATACTCAATAGAATTAAATTTATATAACAAAAACAATCCAGTTGAAATAACTAGATTTTTTTCTGTTGTATTCGATACAAATAAAGTTAATTTATCTGTTAAAAATAAAGAAAAGCTTGTAGATGAATTATACAAAAAAACTAAAGTTAAAAGGAAAGATGATTCTTTTAACGAAATATTTCTTTCATTAATTGATAAAAATGTCCCACATATTTCGGAGAATCTACTATTTGTGCGCAATATAGAAAAAGTAGATTTAGACTTAATATTAAATTATGAATATAGAAAAATGGCATTGGGTGATAATTTAATAGAATTTTTAAACTTAGACTTTAATAATTTTGATGATTTCTTTAAATTCTTCTGTACATTTTTCTTTATATATTTAGATAAAATACCTGAAGAACAATTGATTAAAATTTTTAAAGGATTTGACAAAAATATCATCAATATGGGTACTAACAAGCCTATTCATATTGCTAATAAAGAGTTATTAAAACAATGTGCAGAATCTTTTTATGAAACTGAAAAAGATTCTTTAATAAAAATACAATTATTATTTAGAAATTTCGTTGACTATGTTTTTAATAATAACAGAGAAAAAAAATTAAACAAATTAAGTAATGCACAAAGATTTTATATCTTTCAAAATATTAATAAAGACTTAAAAGAAATATCTGAAGATTATATTTGTGATTATTCTTTGAACTTTTCTTTTACAGATGAAGAGTTTATGAATGAACTTTTGGGTGAAATTCAAAAAGGTATTTCTAATCCTTTATCTGATGAAAATTTTTTAATAAACACTATGGCAAAAAATGATCCTAATGGTGAAAAAATAGTTGGTAATAAATATGATTTTAAAACTAATAATCTATTTACATATTTTTATATTGTTCTTTATCATATAGTATTAAATGATGTTGATTATATAAAGAAATGCCAAGTTTGTGGAAAGTACTTTTTCTCTGATAAGAATACTACCTTATATTGCAATGGTGAATATACAGATGGTATTACTTGTAAAGAATATGGAATTAAAACATCCCAAAAAAGAAAAGAAAATGAAGAACCTGTATATGGTAAATACAGACAAATATATGCTAAAAAAGCTATGGCAGTAAAAAGAAATCCAGATATTGAATACTACAAAACTAACTATGAAAAATGGAAAAAAGAAGCTAAAGAATTTATTAGTGATATAAAAGATGGAGAGAAAACTTATGACGAATTTGACGAGTGGTTAAATAGTAATGCATAAAAAAAGAACGACAAGTTTTAATTCTTGTCGTTCTTTTTTATATCTTTTTTGGTAGGATGCTTTCCTCCACCACACCATGTTCCTGTTATACTCCAATATTCAAAATGACATAACCATTCACTTATCCATGGAATAATTGTATCACTAATATTCATAGTAGAACTCCATTCTCCAGGATAATATAAACATAAATCAATGTATTCATTTCCGTTTATTTTTTTAATACCATAATTATGTGGAATATTCTCTTTGTCATCTATTTCTAGTTCTTTTATATCTATATATACTTGCGGTCTTTTTTGAATAGAATCATACTGTAATAAAACCTTGTATTTTTTTGAAATTTCTGTTGGTTGTATTTTTAACAACATTTTTAATCCTATACAATGATATTCTTTTATTATCATTTTTTTAAATTGCTTCCTTATGTTATATTTCTGAATAGGTATTGTTATAGGTTTATTCTTAGGAAATTTTTTATTTGCCATAAAAATTGTGATTCCTTACATTTATATTTGTCTTTTCCGTAGTTAAATTTCCATTATCTTTAAGGTAAATATTGGATTTTTCTCTTTCTACTCTCGTGTCATTTGCCATATTTTCATATACCCTATTCACCATATTATCACCAAATAGCTTTTTATAACAATCAGCTTGCTCTCTCGTATTTCCTTCTAGCAATATCCTATTGGTAACTAAGTCTTCTTTTAATTCATTCATGAATTTAAAAAAGGCTTCTTTTCTTTCTGGATTATTAGGCCATTTATCAGCAAAATTTTCATTTTCGTTAACAGGATTTTTTATTAGAACGTTACCATTTCCATCCTTTTCTATATATAGAATATACTCTTTAGAAAATTTTTCTATTAGTTCATATACGTTTTCTTTTCCTGTATAAATCCTAGCCATTAATGTTGTCAAAATTATAGAAATTGGTTTTATATTTGGTATTTCTTTAAATTTTATATCTCTATATCTCTTTAATATTTCTATCGCAATTTGCAAGGTTGTCTTAATTTTATATTCAGGTACCTCAACTATTTTCATTTTATTTCTAATTGCATATTCTTCTGTTAATTTTTTCTTTTCTTCTTCCATCCTTTTTACAAACCAATCATAGTATGCTTCTGGATTTGTTTGTCTAAATTCATAATTAGAATTTTCACCTTCTTTATGTGTCATGATAAGTTCCTTATTTCGAAAATATGCATCACTCCTCATTGTAGGTAAAATATCCATGTGGTAATTAGCACTTTCTGCATATTCAATTGTCCAACATCTTTTTCCTTCTTCAATTTTTTCAGAGTATCTATCACTTGCTTTTAAAACATCTCCAACAATGTTCTTTAATTCTTTAGCACTTGTAAATTTGTTATCTATTGTAGCCACAAGATCTATATCATATTCATCCTTGTCAGAAATAGGTTTTATTACTGTCCCCAATCTAAATGAGCCCTGTGGAAAAATTTTCACATCATATTGTTTTATATTATTATTTAAAAATTTTCCTACTGCCTCATAACTTTCTTTTGCTTTGTCTGCTTGTGCTTCACTTATTTCTATTTCTGCTGCTATTTTTCTATACATTCTATCTATGTTTTGCTTATTTTTCATTATCCTTCTTCTCCTTCATATTTTATTTCTAAGGCTTTTTTAAAACCTTTCTTTTCATCATATATTATTAAATTTGGATGTGTTTTCTTCATCCAACATCTACCTGTTTCTATTGCTATGGATATAGGCATTGCTGGAAATATACTAATTTTGCAATCTCTTCCATATGTATCTTTTATAGTCTCAAAAACTTCTCTTATCTTTTTATTATACTTTTCTAACTGGCTTTTATTTTTTATGATGTCATTTCCATGTATTGTACTTTCGATTTTAATGATATCGCATTTTTCACCAACAATTGCCCTAATCCTATCTTCATCTATATTAGCTGTAATTGATATATTTAAAGCAACCTTCTCATTCTTTTTTTCTGGAACAATTACATTAACATCGAATTTTTCATCATCTTCATTCCCCAAATACCATTCTTGTATTGGTTCTCGCTGTAATTGTTGTACTTCTACATTGCTAATATCTGAAAAAAGCACACCTAAATATATCAATAATGGCTGCGGTGCTATAGCATATAAATATATCTTTATGTTTCCATCTCTTTTTTGTAACGGTCTAACATTTTCTAAAAAACATTCTTTTAAATTGTTAGACTCTAATCTAAAAAAAGATTCATTATTTTTTTCACTATATGTATTTCCACTTAAATCTATAATCTTTCCTTCATTATACATTTTTTGTTTTCGAGCACTATTTCTTATATCATCATCTGGAATAATCGGTATTCTGTCTGAAATACTTGATGAATATTTTACAGCTATAATATTATTATTTTTAGGTATCTTCATTAATTCATTAATGTAATTTTCATGTTCATTTTTCATTTCATTAAGTAATTCTACCGTATATTCTTTTTCATTTTCATCAATAAGTTTGTGATGTTCAAAACATAACACCATAACATTACTTTCCTCTTTAGCTAATTTGGGAGATAACTCTTTATCACCCCTTGGACCATTTACACGATCTGCAATTATATGTGCAAAATTAGAGTATATTCCACTTTTTCCTGTTAGTGTTTCTTCTAAGATTTTTTTATCACAACCTCTAAATTCGCATTTTGCACCACTTTTTCCAATTAATATTAGTTTTATTTTTTCTGGGATTTTACTATAACTCATTTTTTTCTCCTCTCTAATAGCATTAAAAGCAAGACCTAAAAGGCCCTGCTTTTAATTTTTGTCCCTTGGTGGGCATGGATCATTGCCATATGAATTCTTGTTTTGAATCTTTCCGTCAAGTCCATGAATAATATGCTCAGAACCATTCTTCATTGCTTTCTCTCTTCCTGCTTCTTGAGCTTTCGCTTTAGTCTCATAATATCCTAAGGTTTTACTTGAGTTTTCATACCTATTTGTCCAACCTTTTTCATTATGTACTGTATGAACATTTTTGCCTGACATTTTGTTCACCTCCTGTAATATTTTTTGTATAAATCCTTGCAATGCCAAATCAAAAATGTTATAATTTCTTTACTATATTTTAAATTAAGCCGCAAGTATATACCGGTTTGATTTTCAAGAGCTAGCCACCAACTATGCTCTTTTTTTATTGACATTAAACACTAAAAGTAGTATAATGTTATCAGTAAATAAGCTCTTTTTAATTTATTTACAACAACAATATACTATATTTTTTATAGGTTGTCAATATTTATTTAAAAATATTTTTTGATAACAAAGGAGGAATTCATGAAAGCTTCTATTTCATTTGATTTTAAAGAAATGAAAGAACACATAAAATTTGGAAAAAAAAATATTGACTCAAATATTTGTTCTACTTTTTTAGATATTTTATCTATTGATACTGATTATATTAATAATGAAATTATAAAAAAAATAGATTTTAGCAATCCTGACGATATAAAAAAAGCATATAAAAAAGTATATAAAATTCAACCTCTTTTATTTATAGATGAATTTGATTTTATAAAACATTTAAATGACTTTAAAAATCCTCAAAAAACAATATTAGATTTTGATAATTCTATTTTTCAACTAAGTACATTTATAAATGACCAAAAAAAAATAGATTCCGATAGTTCAATTATTAATGAATTTACAAACAATTTAAAATTTTTAAAACAAAAAAGGAAAAATTATATCAAAATCACTAATGATTTTTCAAAATATATTAATGCAAACTTTCTAATTATACTTAATCGTATAAAATTATATAAAACTATGATTGACGTTTGTTATATTGATAATAGTGATATACTTTTTAAAGGATTTTCTGAACTTACACCTTTAAAAAAAGCTGTATTTTATGCTAAATTTAAATTTAACGAAAGTAAGTTTTTTGATAACTTACCAACCAATAATATAAAATTTAAATTTGATTTTGCCTCTGATGAATTACGTAAAGAATTTATTGATTCAGCAAAATCTAATCCAGATAAAGCTTTAAAATTACTTTTTGATGAAAAAATATCTTTTTCTCATGAATATGATTGTAAAACCTTTGAGCAATTTTTACAGATTTGTTTTTTTACTTGTCTTGTACAAAATTTAAATATAAAAAAATGCCAAAATTGTAAAAAATACTTCATTGCTTATCAAAGAAGTGACGAAAAATATTGCAGCAGGATTAGTCCTCAAGATAAAAATAAAACATGTAAACAGTACGCAAATTTTGAAAATTGGAAAATTAACATTAATTCAAACGAAGAGTTAAAAATGTATAGAAGAATATACATGGCCAAACAAATGCAAACTCGTAGAAATCCAAATGATTTAAAACTAAAAAAAGCTTTTGATATTTGGAAAAAAGAAGCTCAAGCAATAAGAAATGAATATGTTCACGGAAAAATTAATAAAAATGATTTCTTATCCTGGTTAAATACAAATTCTTAAGCATTCTACAAAGTAGAATGCTTTTTATTATGAAATTTATCTCTTGTATTTTGTTAACTGTTGTGATAATATATTGTTAGTTAACAATTGTATTCTCCCCCATCCATTAAATAACTCGAAAGGAGGTGAAACAGAGTAATGGCCGGGAGTATTGAAAAAAGAGGCAAAAATAGTTACAGGTTAATAGTTTGCCATGGTTTTAATTTAGATGGAAAACCTATACGTCATACTAAAACAGTTCACGGAACTAAAGCACAAGCTAAAATTGAACTTGCAAAGTTTGTTGCTGAAGTAGAACAAGGAACAGTTATTGAGGGGAAGTCTATAACATTTAAAGAATTTACCGAGATCTGGAAAAGAGATTACGGTTCTAAAGAATTAGCACCTTCAACTTACAGAAGATACTTAGGAATGTTGGAATCAAGAATATTACCTTATCTTGGACATTTTAAACTAGATAAAATCAAGCCTACTGATATAATGAAATTCTATGATATGTTAGATAAAGATACTCAAATAAGGCGTGTTAAATGTAACAATGGTTATAGAACATTAAAACCTTTATCTCAGAAAACTATATTAGAGCACCATAGATTAATTCGTGCAATGCTTCATAGAGCTGTATATTGGCAATTATTATTCTCTAATCCTTGTGAAAGAGTTCAACCACCTAAAAGTAAAAAGCCAAAAAGAAGATATTATGATGATGAACAATGTAAAGTTCTCCTTTCAAATCTTAATGAACTATCTGTAGATGACATTAAATATAAAACAGCAATAACTTTAACATTGTTTACTGGTGTAAGACTTGGTGAACTTATGGGACTAGAATGGTCTGATATTGACTTTACAAATGGAATCGTTAGTATTAATAAGTCAAGTCAATATTTAGCAGACAAAGGAGTGTTTACTAAAACACCTAAAACTGAAAGCTCAATAAGAGATGTTGCAATTCCTGATTTTGTTGTTTCTTTGCTTGAAGAATATAGATTATGGTATGAAATGCAAAAATCAATTTATGGCGAATTATGGATTGATTCTGATAGGTTATTTGTTCAATCAGATGGTAAGCCTATGCATCCATCAACTATTAGTAAATGGTTTGTTAAATTTGTTAAAGAAATTGGACTACCTGTAATTAACTTTCACGGTTTAAGGCATACAAATGCTACTTTGCTTATATCGCAAAATATAGATGTAGCAGTTGTTGCTGCAAGATTAGGACATGCACAAATTACTACAACATTTAATTTTTATGTGCATCCTATTATTTCCCACAATAAAAGTGCAGGAAATGTATTACAAAACTTATTAATACCAAATTAAAAACTGCTTTTTTCAATAAATCACAAAATTACTTTGTCGGAAATAAAATCAGTAAAAAGCAATTTATAAATTCCCATGTTTTTTACTGATATACATAGTCTTTTGAGGAATCAAAAAGTTAAAATACTTCCCAATTATTTCCCAATTTGACATAATAGTGCTATTTTTAAGCATTATCGCAACCAATTTAAAGGCATAAAAAAATACCCACAGTCGTTGAAACTGTAAGTATTTATACTTTGGTTGCGGAGCCAGGACTCGAACCTGGGACCTTCGGGTTATGAGTTCTTTTCATCTTCCACTTCATACTCCCACAAACTCAATTTTCCTTTTGCCTCTATTGGTTTTTCAAACACCTCTACATTTTCCATTTGCCAACCATAATTTTCTTTAAACGAACTCTTTGTATATATATCTTTATTCTCTTTTAATAACATTTCTTTAAATTCAGGAGACATTTTTATGCAATCTACTAAAGTTACTTTCCCCAAAATCTTTCCAGTTGGCATATCACTTGGAATATATTTTTCTAATCTTTTCATCGCTTCTTTATCAATCCCTTTTCCCGCGTGTATTAATAAATCTCCTCTATACTTAGTTTGCCAACTTCTAAATTCAAATCTTTTATCTTTTTGCATAATCAAAGTTGCCCATGGTTGTTTTATTGTTAATACTTTCATCATTTTCTCCTACTATAAATAATTATCCATATCTATATTAAAATTCATATTCAAATTTTGCTTGCATTTTTATATACATATTCATTCACTCTTTTCATAAAAAATAAGAGGTAACTTTATTCGCTTAAATATAGGTTATAAAATACCATTAATTTTATTTTTTATACTTTATCACCAAATTACTTAATACTAGTATTCCTCTCTTTTTTCTTTATTTTTTACTAAAAAAACACATTTCTTCATTTGCAGGATATTCATTTTTAGAATATCTATAAATAATCTCTCCATATCTAAGATTTTCAAAAATCTGCTCATTTCCCAAAGGTATTGTATAATATCCTAATGTCCAATTACTTCCATCATAATAATATCCATACACTACAAATCTTGGTTTTACTTTAGCTATTCCCTCAAATAAAATTGCTTTTTTATAATTTGCATTTTTTAAAGTTTTCAATGGTAATTTATAAAAAAAGCGAATTGTAAAAATCGAAATAAGTATCCAAAAAAGCACTCCAATTACTAAAACTAACACTCCTAAAACATCATTAGTTTCTATAGCTGTAATTGAAAAGATAGTTATCAAACCTATTATAATAAACCATACTAAACTCATAAAGATTCCTGCAACAATACAATTTCCTCTTTTTAGTATTTTACTATATTCATTTAACAAATTTGATTTTTCTTCTTTTGATAGTTTTATTGGTTCTTTTTCTACTTTCAAAGCATTTCTATGTACTATCTTTTTTGCTTTTCCATAGTCTATATTTTTTACATATTCTGGAGAATTGTTTCCAACCAACTTCCAGTTGTCACCATCTATTGGAATTAAGTATCTAGTTCCATCATCTCTATAAAAAACAAGTATTCTATCTCTTTTAGTTATACCTTTTGGAACAACACTTTCCATTATATATGGAACATTATTTTCATCTACAAATCCATCTTCGCAAAATAAAATTTTTGTATATGTTTGAAATTCATTTCTTTGTATTATAGTTCCACCTACATATTCAAACTTTTCTCCTAAATCTAATTTATATTTTTCTATCGTTTGTTTTACTATTTCATTATTATAATCTGTCATTACTATTTATAAAAATCTCCTTATCCATGCCATATAATTTAATTAATCCCAAAGTATTTTTACTGTTCCAACTGTTTTTTCAGGTGCAATATGCATTTTTACAAAATCCCCAACTTTTAAATTATGTTCTTCTTGTTCAGATTTTTTTATTGTTACATCTGCATATGTAATCTTGTCATAACCATTATTTTGCATTACTTTGTTATGCCATAATACTTTTAAAGCCACTTTATTTCCTTTATCTTTAATTTCATATACCATTCCTTGTTGAATCCATTCATTTTTATTATCTATAAATTGTATATCTGTTAACGCTAATTTATTTTTTTGCTCCTCTGTTATATTTGAAACCATTTTTTCTAATGCTTCCCCATCTTTCTTTGCTATTATAAAGAAAATTCCAATTATAATTGCTACAACAACTCCTGCAATAACATATTCCATAAATTTTATTCCTCCTTAATTAATTTTGCCTTTGATAATTCTAACATACCAATTTCTTTCATACAATACTAATCCTTTTATTTCATGAAATTTATATTTTAAATTATATAACTTATGTTTATTCTTAAAATTATTTTTAACCTTTTAGTATCTTTTCCCTTTTGCAATTAAAGCTTCATCTATTTGATTTGTTCTTTTTATTATTCCAATAAAAAATATCACCATACTGTGCTTTATATTTTTTACATTAATTTTAAGATTTTTGTATTTATATACATCTTTTATCTCAAGTAGATCTTTTTTTAGTATCTGAATTATAGATAGAGATATAGCCACAATTATTTCTATTTCTTCTATATTTACATTAAACAAAACTAATGGCCTGCATAATGTTTTTATTGTACTTGCAATTGTTGTTTTACTACTTATTGCTGAATATATGTATGTAATATTGCATACAATAAAAAATTTTATTGCAACCCATATTGCCTCATTTATTCCACTTATTATTATATTTATAAAAAAAGTAAGTATTATATATGGTAATATTTTAAATAGTTGTTTTATCTCTTTTATTATTGAAATTTTTAGTAATATTATTGCATCTATATTACTTAATATTATTATTCCAAATAAAATTTCAGATTGTGGTAGAAAAAATATAGCGGTTACCATTATAATAAATATAAAAAATTTGAGTATTTCCATTTTGCTATAATCCTCCTACTTTTTTAATTTTATAATTAATTCTTCTACAAATGAATCAATAGTTAAATTTTTATTAGTATCTAGCTTAATCCCATTATTTTTTAACTTTATTAATAACTCTAGCAAAGTTGGAACTTTTATTTCATATTTTTCAAAAACTTTTGACTTTTCTATTAATTCCGATTTTTCTATTTGTTCCACTATTTTGCCATTATTTAAAATTATTGTTCTATCTGCTAATAATATTTCATCTGCTAAGTTTGTTATACATATTATTGTATATCCTTCATTCTTTAGTTTTTGTATTATTTTATATATTTTTTCTTTTCCAATACTATCTATCATTGTAGTTGGTTCATCAAAAATTATATATTGTGGTTTCTTAGCTAAAACTTCTGCAATCATTATTCGCTGCTTTTGACCTAGTGACAAATAATATAAATCATTATTTTTATATTCAAACATATCCACATATTTTAGAACCTCATCTATAACAGCTTCATCTTGTGTAATATACGAAAATTCATCTTTAATATTTCCAAATATTATTTGACTATCTGGATTTTGAAAGACTATGCCCACCTTTGAATTTATTAGCTCTCTATTTTTTCTTTTTGATAAATCAATATCATCTATTAAAATCTTTCCTTCTTTTAATTTTAATATTCCTGAAATAAGTTTTCCTATTGTTGATTTTCCTGATCCATTTTTCCCAACAATTGCTATTATCTCTCCTTTTTTTACTGAAAAACTTATATTTTTTAGAACTTGTTTACCATTTTTATATTTGTACGATACATTTTCTATATTAATCAATATCATCACTCCTCAAATACTTTTCATATGGTTTTCTTAGAGTGCTCTCTAAAAACAAAATAACACTTATATGTATTGGAATCATTATTATTTGTTTTACAAATCTCGCTGTAAATAATACAACAAAAGCTTTACCTGTTATTATACTTGTCCAAAATGTGTTTAATACCATATTTACTATTACTGCAACTAATATTGTTGCAATTACAGTTCTTAATGCAAACTGGCTATTTGTATATGTACTATTACTTTTTTTATATAATAGCACTCCATATATATATCCAGCAATTGCTGTACTTATTGTATATCCTAAAAAATATGGTCCTGTTGGAAATAATATTGCTCCTATTATATCACCTAATACATTTACTAATACCGTCCATTTTGGTCCTAACCATATAGCACAAAGCATTGTTGGGATAAATGCAAAACTTATTTTTACTATTGGTGTTTTTATTGATAATATCCTTGATAATATTACTAATAATGCTAAAAATATTGCTGATAATATAATTTTCTTATTTTTTGACATAAAAAAACTCCCTCCTTTATTGCTTTTCCGCAACAAAAGAAAAGAAGTTTATTTTCTTCTTTACAAAATTTCTTTTATTAGCGGAATGCGAAAATAAATAAGCATAAAATTATTTTATTTGCCCTAATAACAACTTCCCGTTTATTAGGTCTTTACTATTTATTTTCTACTCTAAATTTTCTATCTCAAAGTCTAACATATATCTAAGTTATATTCAAGCAAATTTATTAAAAAGGTATTTTTAGAAATGTTTTACTCTGCAAATAAATATTAATAAAATATGTAACTAAAATTATTAATAAAGCATAAATAAAATTTTTACAATGTTATTATCATATTTTTAAAAAATATTTTTATATTTGAATCTGACACACTTTTTTGACATATTAAATGATAAAATTATTATTTAATAAAAGAATATTTATAAACATCTAAAATATTATAGAAACAAAAAAAGCCGTTACATCTATTGATATAACGGTTTTTATTTGGTGGCTTCACCTGGAATCGAACCAGGGACACAGGGATTTTCAGTCCCTTGCTCTACCGACTGAGCTATAAAGCCATACATAAAAAAAAATGGCGACCTGGAACGGGCTCGAACCGTCGACCTCTAGCGTGACAGGCTAGCGTTCTAACCAACTGAACTACCAGGCCGTAAAACAAAAAATATTTAGATAACTAAATATTCTTTGTAAGAAAATGGTGGGCGCAATAGGGCTCGAACCTATGACCTCCTGCTTGTAAGGCAGATGCTCTCCCAGCTGAGCTATGCGCCCGTTTCCTTCGACTCGTTTAGTATACTAAATTCCAATATAAATGTCAATACTTTTTTTAAAGTTTTTTTCATTTTTTTTAATTTCATTTTTAAAAAGAGCTCAAAGTCTTGTGTAGTCTAGACTTTGAGCCTCTAATAAAATTATAATTTTCTTATTATTTTAATTCTTCTATTGCTCTTTGCATTTGTTTATCTTCCTCTAAAGATAAGTTAGTAACTTGTTTTAATTCATCGGGAAGTTCAACTTTTATTGTTGGTTCTATTCCTATTTTATTTATTTTATTATGATTTGGAGTATAATATTCATTTGTTGTTATTTTTAAACCGCTACCATCAGATAATGTATAAACAGTTTGAATTACACCTTTTCCATAAGTTGTATTTCCTATTAATTTTGCATTAATATCTTCTTTTAATATTCCTGCTAAAATTTCTGAAGCACTTGCAGAATATTCATTTACTAAAACTACAATTGGCATATTTATACTCGCATCTTCTTTTGCAACAGTTACATCTTCATTTTCTTTTTTATCTTTTGTTATTAATAATGTTTTTCCTTTAGGTACCATAAATTCAGCTATATTTAAAGCTTCATCAACAATTCCTCCACCATTAAATCTTAAATCTATAATTAATGATTTTATATTTTGCTTTTCTATTTCTCTATACTTCTCTAAAAATTCATTTGCACAACCACCTTCAAAAGATGATATTTTTATATATCCGATATTGTTATCTAAAACATTAGAACTTACATGACTAATTTTAATGTTTTCTCTTGTTATATTAAATTCAATTTCTTTTGAGTCTCTTAATACTGTTATTTTTACAGTAGTTCCAGCCACTCCTTTCATCTTTTTAACTGCTTCATTTAATTGTTCTCCTGTATATTCTTGATCATCTACTTTAGTAATTATATCTCCTGTAAGTAGTCCTGCTTTACTTGCTGGCGAATCTCCTATTGTTCTTAATACAACTATAGCATTTTTTCCGAGTATCTGCTGTTGTATATATACCTATTCCAACATATTCACCTTCTGTATCTTCTTTAAAACTTTGCATTTCTTCTTTTGTTAAATATTCTGTATATGGGTCATTTAATCCTGCTATATATCCTTTTATAGCACTTTCTTTTAATTCTTCTTCATTAACATCTCCAATATATGTTTCATCTAATACTTTTTTAAAGTTTGCAAGAGTTTGTTCTAAACCCGCTGTACCATTTTTTGACTTTTTTATATAATAACTTTCACTATTGTTAACATAGCGATATACTCCTACTGATGTTAATAAAAATGTAATAAATGCTGTTATTACTACAATAACTATATATTTATATACATTACTTTTTTTGTTTGTTTCCATTTTTCCCTCCATAATCTTTTTATATATTATACTCTAAAATTAAATTTATAGTACTTAAGTATTTAAATCGTTTAATTAATAGTTTTTATAAATTCCTATATTACCATAATAAGAGCAATTAAATTGCTCTTATATCTTAAGATCCTTGTAAATATGTAGCTGGATTTACAGCAATATTATTTACTCTTACTTCAAAATGTAAATGTGGACCTGTAGAATTTCCTGTCGATCCTACTTCCATTATTATATCGCCTTTTTTTACGTTTGTTCCAACTGTAGTTAATAATGTTTGCCCATGTCCATACAAAGTAGATATTCCTCCACCATGATTTACAATTACACAATTTCCATAACCACCTAATGTTCCTGCAAAAGAAACAACTCCATCTTCTGCTGCAACTACCTTTGCTCCATATCCTGCTCCACCTATGTCTATTCCTGAATGTAATTTTACTACACCTTGAATTGGATGATTTCTTGTTCCAAATGGTGATGTTATAACTGTTCCCTCTTTTGCAACAGGCCACAACATTACTCCACCTGTATATTGAAGCTGATATTCTCCGTCATTAGTTGCTTGTTTTATTTGATTTTCTATATTTGCTTCTTCTATTTTGTATTTATTTATTTCTTCTTGTATGCCTTTTTCTTCTTCTGTTAACTTGTCCATTTTACTTTTTTGAAGAGTTCTTGAATTTTTTAAAGTTGTTGTTAATTTTATTGCATTACTTTTTAATTCTTGTAATTTTTTTTCTTCTTCTTCTATTTTACTTTTACTTTCTTCTAATTCTTTTTTCTGTGATTCTATTTTAGTTAACAACTGAGAATCATAATCTGCTAATCGTTCTATTAAATAGTAATTAGAAATAAAATCTGTAATACTTGCTGAAGACAACAAAACATCTAAATATGTAGTATCTCCTGCTTCATATAAAGCAACCATTCTTTCTTGAAATAACTTTTCATTTTTATCATATTCTGCCTTTACCTTATTATATTTTTCTGTTACTTCGTCCATATTTTTCTTAGACTCTGCTAATTTAGTTTTTAGATCTTCTATTTGACTTTCACAATCTTTAATTTTATCATCTATCTCTTCTATTTCCTTTACAGCATCTGAAATCTCACCTTGTACATATTCAAGTTTCTGATTTTGTTCTTCTATTTTACTTTTTACATCTTCTTTTTTTTCGTTTAAGGTTTCTGCAAACACAGAAAAAGAAAGGCTGGATATCATCAATAGAATTATAAATACTGAAATAATTTTTCTACTCATGAATATTCTCCTTTCTCTTTAATATGTAATTTAATTATATACTATTTACTTTTTGCTTTCAATGGTTATTTTTACAAGTAATTCATTGGGTTTACTGCAACACCATTTACCCTTACTTCAAAGTGCGCATGTGGTCCTGTTGATGCACCTGTTGATCCAACTGTTAATACTGGGGTTCCTTTTGTAACTTTTTGTCCTGCACTTACTAAAATTGTAGTTCCATGTCCATATCTTGTAGTTATTCCATTTCCATGGCTTATTACTACATAATTTCCATAACCACCATTATATCCATAACTTGCAATTAATACAGTACCATCATCTGCTGCTACAAATTTTGCCCCTCTTGGTGCTCCAACATCTATTCCAGAATGTAATTTATATGTACCATATATTGGGTGAATTCTATATCCAAAAGAAGATGTAAGTGTTCTATATCCTGGTATAGGCCATGTCATTTTGCCTGTTGATGTTGATGTTCCACTTGTACTTCCTGAAGTTCCTCCATTTACTGTATTATTGCTATTATTTGAAGATGTATTTTTCTTTGCGTCTTCCTCAGCTTTTTTCTTTCTTACTGCTTCTTCAGCTGCTGCTTTTCTTTCAGCTGCTGCTATTTTTTCCATTTCTGCATCATATGCATCAATTTGGCTTTGAATATTTTTTTCTTCTGTTGTAAGACTATCTACTTTTGTTTGTTTTGTACTTTTTTCACTTTTTAATTGCTCATTCTTTTTGGCAATTTCGCTTTTAGTTTTATCTATTTCTGCTTTTTTAGATTCTAAATCTTTTTTATCATCTTCTATTTCTTTTTTAGTATTTTCTATTTCACTTAATACTTCTGTATCACATTCTGCAAGTTGTGATACTAAGTAATAATTTGAAATAAAGTCTGTAATACTTCCAGATGTTAATAATAAATCTAAATATGTAGTATCTCCTGCTTCATATAAAGCAACTAATCTATCTTGTAATAATTTATCTTTTTCTTTAAATTCGTTCTCTTTTTTCTCTATTTCTGTTGTTTTTTCTGATATGCTACTTGTTAAATTATCTATTTTAGAATTTAAATCTGATATTTCTTTTTCTGTAGACGAAATAGATGTATTTAATTTATCTATTTCTGTTAACACACTTGATTTTTCATCTTTTACATCTTGTAACTCTTCTTTTTTATCATCAATTTTGTTTTGTATTTCACTCTTAGATGATGCGAAAACATTAATAAAACTAAAATTAATTAATAAAATTATTAATAACCCCGCTATTATTTTCTTTTTCATATGCATCTTACACTCCTTATCCTATACATCTAAATATTTTCTCATAGAAATCATACTTCCTAGTGTACCTATTCCGATTCCTAAAGCTAAGTATACTACGATTATTAATGTAAACATATCTGAGAAAGTTAATAAACTTATATTTATAATATTTGAGCCCGCTATAGAAAGTATTTTATTTGATACTACATTATATAATACTCCTAATAACATAATTGAAATTAATGCTGCAACTACTCCAATTATTATACCTTCTACTATAAAAGGCCATCTTATAAAATTATTTGTTGCTCCAACATATTTCATAATTGATATTTCTCTTCTTCTTGCATGAACTGTTAGTTTTATTGTATTGGCTATAATAAATATTGAAATTACTACCAATAATATTAGTATAGCTCCTGATAAAATTCTAACAAAATTTGCAACTCTTAATAATGCATTAACAGTATCTCCTCTTTTTTGAATGCTTTTAATGTTATCAAAAGTTTCAATTTCTTTTTGAACATTATCACTTTCTTTTAAGTCTGTTAATGTTACTACATATGATGCTGGAAATGGATTGTTTTCATCATATCCTGAAAGCAAAAATTGTTTGTCTCCAACTTTTTCTTTCATTTGTTTTAAAGCATCTTCTTTAGATACAAATTCTACCTGGTTTACCCCACTTAGAGCTTTTATTTTATCACCTAACTCTGATATTTCTTTTTCTGTTGCTTCTTCTTTTATAAATACCTGCATTCCTTGTTGCATCTCTAATTCGTTCATTATATGATTTATGTTTTCACCTATTATAAAAAACAAACCAAATATTATCATTGTTGCACACATAATCATTAAAGATGCTCCTGTTGATTTTTTATTTTTTAATACATTTCTAAAACCTTCACCTATTAAATAACTAAGTACATTATATTTCACTATTATACCCACCTTTTTTATCATCTCTTATGATATTGCCTTTTTCTATTTGTATAACTCTTTTTTTCATTCTGTCAACAATATCTTTTGCATGTGTTGCAACAACAACAGTTGTTCCTCTTAAATTTATATCATTTAAAAGTGTCATTATATCCCATGCTGTATCTGGATCAAGGTTTCCGAGTAGGTTCATCTGCAATTAACATTGATGGATTATTTACTAAAGCCCTAGCTAAAGCAACTCTTTGTTGCTCTCCTCCTGACAATTCATTTGGATATACCTTAGCTTTATTGCTTAAGCCAACTAAAGATAAAACCATTGGAACTTGTCTTCTAATATGTCTTGGTGTAGCTTTAACTATATACATAGCAAATGCTACATTTTCATAAACTGTTTTGTCTGGTAATAATCTAAAGTCTTGAAATACAACTCCCATACTTCTTCTTAAAAAAGGTACTCTTTTAGGTTTTAAAAAAGTTGTATCTTTTCCATTTATAATTATATTTCCTGATGTTGGTTCTTCTTCTTTTAAGATTAATTTAATTAAAGTTGATTTTCCAGAACCTGAACTTCCTACTAAGAAAGCAAACTCACCTTTATCTATTTTAAAATTAGCATTATGAACAGCTTCTGTACCTGTTCCATAAGTTTTATTAACATTTCTAAATTCTATCATTTTATTGCTCCTTATACATAATAAGACACTATTACTTAATTTTTATTTATGATATCAATAAAACGATTTATTTGCAATAGCTTATTTAGAAAAAAATAGTATAAAAATCACCTTTATTTGGCTTTTATACTATTTTTCTCCTATTTTCTCTATTTTTTAAAATTCACAAAAAATTCACAATTCATTTTCTAATATTTTTTGTTGTTTTTATTTTTCTATTTTCAAGTTTAATCTTTTACTTCTATAATTTTTTATCAAATATATATTAATCATTTATATTCTTCTAAAATAAAAAAGTTAACCATTTACTATTTCATTTACAATTGCCTCTGCATCTATTTTAAAATACTTCATTAATTCTTCTGCTTTTCCAGATTTTCCAAAGGCATCTTTTATTCCCATTCTTGTTACCAAACATGGATATTCTTCTGATAGTACTTCACATATAGCAGATCCCAGTCCACCAATTATATTATGATCTTCTATTGTTATTATTCTTTTTGTTTCTTTTGCACATTTTACAATTAAATTTTTATCTATTGGTTTTATTGTGTGAATATCTGCCACTCTCACATTTATTCCTTTTTCTTCTAATATTTCTTTAGCTTTTAATGCTTCTACAACTGTAACTCCTGTTGCAAAAATTGTAGCATCTGTTCCTGATCCTATTAAAACACCTTTTCCTATTTCAAATCTTTGATTTTCTTCATATACAATAGGTGTAGCAAGTCTTGATAGTCTTAAATAACATGGTCCATTTATTTTAGAAATTTCTTTAACAGCCCATTTTGTTTGTACATCATCTGATGTACTTATAACAGTCATATTAGGTATACTTCTCATCAAACTAATATCTTCTAACATTTGATGTGTTGCGCCATCTTCCCCAACAGTAATTCCTGCATGCGTTGCACATATTTTCACATTCAAATTTGGATAACATACACTATTTCTTATTTGATCATATGCTCTTCCTGCTGCAAACATAGCAAAAGTACTAGCATATGGTATTTTTCCACATGTTGCAAACCCAGCTGCCGTTCCTATCATATCTTGCTCAGAAATTCCCATATCAAAAAATCTTTCTGGAAATTCTTTAGCAAAAATATTAGTTTTAGTAGCAGATGATAAATCTGCATCTAATACAACTATGTCTTTATTTTCTTTTCCTAATTCTTTCAAAGCTTCTCCATAACTTTGTCTAGTTGCTATTTTTTTATCTATACTCATAATTTTTCCTCCTTATTTTATATAAACAAACTTTCACTTTTTACATAGCATATTTTTTAGATAATTCCTCAATTGCTTGTTTATATTCTTCTTCTTTTGGTGCTCTTCCATGCCACTCTACTTTGTTTTCCATAAACGAAACGCCTTTTCCTTTTATTGTTTTTGCTATAATTACTGTTGGTCTTCCTTTTATTTGTTTTGCTACATTAAATGCGTTTAGTAATTCTTCTATATTGTTTCCATCTATTTGTAATACTTCAAATCCAAAACTTTTAAATTTATCACCTATATTTGTTAATCCTTTTACCTCTTCTATTTTTCCATCTATTTGTAAATTATTGTTATCTACTATTACACATAAATTATCTAGCTTATATTTGTTTGACGTCATTGCAGCTTCCCAAACTTGTCCTTCTTCTATTTCTCCATCTCCAAGCAAACAATAAACTCTATATCCATCTTCGTTTAATTTAGATGCTAAAGCCATCCCATTTGCAACAGACAATCCTTGTCCTAGTGAACCACTTGTCATATCAACACCTGGAACTTTATTCATATCTGGATGTCCTTGCAAATTACTTTCTATATTTCTAAAAGTTAATAATTTTTCTTTTTCAAAATATCCTTTTCTTGCTAAAGTACTATATAAAGCTGGTGAACAGTGTCCTTTTGATAATACAAAACGGTCTCTTACTTTTGCATTTGGTTCTTTTTCATTAATATTCATTTGATTAAAATACAAAACTGTTAATATATCAGCACAAGATAAAGAGCCCCCTGGATGTCCTGATTTTGCACTATATACCGCTTCTATCACTCCTATACGAATATCATTTGCTATTTTTTCTAAAGCTTTCACATCTGTTATTTTCATAAACTTACCTCCATAATATTTTTTATATTTTCTTTAAAAAATTTATAATTTCTTTTGAAAGTTCTTCTTCTTTTGTTCTATAATTGTGTCCTGCTCCTTCTATATATCCAATGTCACTTTTTTTATTTTTTATTTTTTCTTTAAGCATATTTACTAATTCTTCTGCTGGTTGCATTATCAAATCATTTTTATTTCCCCATCTCATAAATAATGGTACTTCGATATCATTTAGTTCTTTAAAATTATATGTTTCATCTGAATACCTTGCAAAATCTATTTCATTATTATCTTTTAAATATCCTAAAAAAGTATTTGGACTCATTGGAATAATTGCTCCCGGAACAGACATTACATTTTGACCTCTTCCTTCATTTTTTTCATTTTCCATATATTTTACTAATTTTTCCACATCATTATTAAAGAAAAATTTAATTGCAACTGGTATATCTACCATTGATAATAAAGATATTGATTGAATTTTGTTTAATATATCTTGCTCATTTTGTTTTTTCATTTTTGTATATGAATACACAATTTTTGTACATCCTAAACTATGCCCTTGTAAATAAATTTTCTTATATCCCATTTTTAACATTTCTTCAATTGCTGCTTTTATATCAAAATATGAATCTTCTATATTCTCTAGGCTAGAACCGCATTGTTTTTTTATATATTTTCCATTTTCTTCTTTTGTTATCATATTTACTAAATCATGTCCTCTATTATTAAAACAAAAATACGCAATATTTTCATTTGTAATATTTTTTGCTAAAATATCATCTCTTTTTTTCATACAATTGCTCTGCATTCCATGTACTGATATTACTACTTTATCTGTTTTCATTCCATTTGTATGTAATAATCCACTTAATTCTACACCATCTTCTGTTTCGAAAAATACTTTCTGTAAATTCATTTTTAGCCTTCCTTTCTTTTTGTTTTGTTATTTATATACTTAAATTTATTATTATTTCTTTTAGCATATATATATCATATCCATTTTTTTATTACAATAAATATTTTTAGATTCTATCTTTAAATATTTTTTATTGACTATCAAAAATTTTAGAAATATAATTTATCTATAAAATAAAAAAGGAGGAACTAAAGAAAATGAAAAAATACGTATGTGAATTTATTGGAACAGCAGTACTTGTTTTATTTGGATGTGGAAGTGCTGCAATAGCAGGTGATTTTTTAGGAACACTCGGAATTGCATTAGCTTTTGGATTATCAATTATCGCAATGGCTTATGTTATAGGAAACATTTCTGGATGCCACGTTAATCCTGCTGTATCATTAGCTATGTTAATAAACAAAAAAATGAGTGTTAAAGATTTCATTTTATATGTTGTAGCTCAATTTATTGGTGCACTTTTTGGAATTAGCATTTTATATTTAATTATGAAAAATAGTGGTTTAGATATTGCTGTTCAAGGTTTAGGTGCAAATGGTTATGGTGATGGAATTTCATCTGTAGGTTTAAATATGTTTGGTGCAATTATCACTGAAGTAATTCTTACATTTGTATTTATATATACAATTCTTGGCGTTACATCAGATGATAAAAAGTCTTCTGTTGCAGGAATTGTTATAGGTTTAACACTAACATTTGTACATATTTTAGGTATTCCACTAACAGGAACTTCTGTAAACCCTGCAAGAAGTTTAGCTCCAGCTTTATTTTTAGGCGGAACAGCTTTAAAACAAGTTTGGGTATTTATAGTAGCTCCATTGGTTGGTTCTGCTTTAGCTTCATTTGTATTTAAGTTTTTAAATACAGAAGAAAGCAAATAATTTTTTAAAATCAAATATTTAGTAAAACTCAAATTTTAAAATAAGCTTTACTAAAAAAACTCTGTATTCCAATAAAAAATAATAGAATACAGAGTTTTTATTTTTTGGTGGAGGTGAGGAGAGTCGAACTCCTGTCCAATAACTCTTCCATATAAATTTCTCCGAGTGCAGTTTGTTATTTAAATTTCCTAAAAATACGTAAACAAACATACTTACTTCTAGGTATCTATATTTCTACCCACTATTTCCTATAGAAAAAAATAGTTTCGTTTCCCACTAATTCGTCGCCTTATTCAAAAACGTGGGCATTAATGATAAGACGTGCTGCTAAAATTAAGCAGCGAATGCTAATTCTTCGTTATTATCAGCGTTTATATTTATTTTTGCTTTTTTATAGTGGCCAAAGCAACCATCCACTACTCGCTATTTATACTTCTAAATTATTGTCGAAACCAAATACACCCCCATATGCATTATATATTATATACGAATTTTATAAAATATACAATATTTTTTTATTTTTTACTTGCATCTTATTTTGGTTTATGCTATTATACTATATGTATCACTTAGGGGTATAGTGTCAATGGTTAGCACGATGGTCTCCAAAACCACAAGTCTGAGTTCGAGTCTTAGTACCCCTGCCAATTAAGAGATTAGAACTTATATTCTAATCTCTTATTTTTATTATTTTGTAAAAGAGGTATACTATGGAAAAAATAATTAATTTAGTAAAAAAAGTTTGTACAAAAGAAGTAATTTTTTATGGAATATTCGGAATATTAACAACTGTAGTTAACATTGGGCTTTTCTATATATTAACATCTTTTGCACATTTAGAAGGAAACTTATCTAACAATATTGCTATAATAGTAGCTGTTTTATTTGCTTACTTTACTAACAGAAAATTAGTATTTAATTCAAAAGCTTCTAATGCTAAAGAAAAATTAATAGAATTTTTTAAATTTATTTTAGGTAGAGCTTTTACAATGGTTTTAGAATCATTAGGATTTTATTTATTATTTAACATTCTTGGAATACAAGAATTAATAAGTAAAGCATCTATAACAATAATTGTTATTATATTAAATTTTTTCATTAGCAAATTCTTTGCTTTTAAAAAATAAAATTAAATATTTCGGGGGCTACTAGAAAGTTTAAGGAGGTTTTATCTTATGTCTAGTAGTTTTTTTAAACATCTTAGTTTAATTTTTTCTACTCTTATTATTTTTCCTATTTTCATAGCTGTTTTTTATACTCCTATTTTTACCCAATTTTCAACTTCTGATAATTTAAATTCTGCATCATATGATTTTAATACATCTGGAATTAGTACTACCCCCACTGTAAAAATAAATTCAGATGGTTTTATTTGGCCTCTTCCACGGATATAATACTATTTCTTCTCCCTTTGGAAGAAGAAGTTCTCCAACCAAAGGTGCATCATCTTTTCATAAAGGAATAGATATTCCTGCTCCTCCTCGGTACTAACATATTTTCAGTAACCTCTGGTAATGTCACTCTTGCAAGATTTAATGGTTCTGGTGGATGTACAGTTATAATAACATCTGGTAATTTTCAATTTACATATTGTCATGTTTCTCCTAAATTTTTAGTTTATGAAAATCAGCACATAAATAAAGGAGATTTAATTGCTCAAGTTGGACCTAAAAATGTATATGGTTTTTCTAATAATCCATATAAAGATTCAAATGGTAATCCTACAAATGGTTCTACAACAGGACCTCATTTACATTTTGCAATAAAAAAAGACGGCTCAGCCGTCAATCCATTAAATTTTTATTAACTTTTTACATATCTTCGTCATTTTCATCATCATCATCATCTTCTTCATCAATTATTCCATGACTCCCACAAGATGAACATCCATGACAAGAAGAGCATCCACTTTCACAATCATCTAAATTCCAATCTAATTCTATTATATTGTGACATTCTGGACATTCTATCTCTTCGTTCTCTTCTGTTTTTATTTCTGATGTAAAAATATGATTACAATAAGGGCATATAATTTCAAATTCATAGTCTTCTTCATCATATTCATCATAAATATCTTTTTTCATATCTTCTATAAATTTTTCTACTTTATTTATTTTTTCTTCCAACCCTTTTTGATTTTTCTCTAAATCAGTAATTCTCTTCTCTGAAGAATTATTAACTTGGTTAAACATATTAATAAAAATTGCAGATAATTCATTCATCTTTTCTTTTACAAATTGTAATTCTTTTTCATCTTTTATATTTTTACTAATATCTTCAATAATTTTATTATATTTTTCATCAAATTCAGACATGTAAAAACTTCCTTTCTACTATACTCTTTCCATATATTCGCCAGTTCTAGTATCTATTTTTATAGTATCTCCTATATTAACAAATAATGGAACATTTATTGTATATCCGTTTTCTAATGTTGCTGGTTTTCCAGATGTTGTTGTTGTATTTCCAGCAAATCCTGGTTCTGTATATGTAACTTGTAATTCTACGAACATTGGAGGTTCTACTGCAAAAACATTTCCTTTAAAAGATAATATTTTTACATTCATATTTTCTTTTATAAATTTCAAGGCATCTCCTAATTGTTCTTTATTTAAAGGCATTTGTTCATATGTTTCGTTATCCATAAAGTAATATAAATTTTCATCATTATATAAATATTGCATTTCTCTTTTTTCTATTTCTGCTCCAGGATATTTTTCTGATGGATTAAATGTTTTTTCTAATACAGCTCCTGTTATTACATTTTTTAATTTTGTTCTAACAAATGCTGCTCCTTTACCTGGTTTTACGTGTTGAAATTCTACTACTTTATATACATTTCCGTCCATTTCAAATGTTGTTCCATTTCTAAAATCTCCTGCCATATATACTTCTGCCATTATTATTTCCCCTTTCAAAAAAATTATTTATTTATTCACATTTTTATATAATACACCATTTTGGTTAAAAAATCAATAGTTTTGGGCAAATTGTGGTAAAAGAAAAGACATTTAATAATAAATGTCTATCTTTTCTCACTATTTTAGTTATCTATGCATTTTTTAAACTTTATCTACTATAATAATTTCTCTTCTAGATTTTGTTAAACATTCACATGCATATCTAGTAATTAATATTGTATCTTCTATTCTTATTCCAAATCTATTTGGTATATATATTCCTGGTTCATTTGTAACTACCATATTTTCTTTTAAATTTATATCAATTCTACTATTTATATATGGTATTTCATGAATATCTAATCCAACACCATGACCTAAACTATGGACTAAATCATATCCATTTAATTTAAAATCATTTTCAACTATTTTAGAAAAAGTTCTTATATTTGCTCCTTCTTTCATACTCTCTGTTGTTTGTAACTGATTTTTTAATACTAAATTATATACTGGTTTTATATATTCTGGAACATATCCTGCAAATATAGTTCTTGTCATATCAGAACAATATCCTTTATACTTGCATCCAAAATCTATTGTAATTGGATCTCCCGCTTCTATTTTTTTATCTGTAGGCACTGCATGTGGCATAGAAGAATTTCTTCCTGATGCAACTATCGAATCAAAAGAAAGTCCATCTGCACCATTTAACTTAAAAAATCTTTCTATTTCTAAAGCCACTTCTTTTTCTGTCATTCCTATTTTTATAAATTCTTTTAAATGATCAAAACAATCATCTGTAATACTACATGCTTTTCTTAAATTTCTTATTTCTTCTTCGTCTTTAATCATTCTCTGCTTTTCTATAATACTTTCTGTTTCCTCGAAATTATTAATCTTATATTTGTGAATATATTCTTTATATTCTGCATATGTTATATAATTTTCTTCAAATCCTACATTTTCACAATAATTAAAGAAATTTTCATAATCATCTTTACTAATATCTTTTATATTACAAACTATAATTTCATCATCTATTGTTACTGTACTATTTGCAACTTCAATATATCTGCCATCAGTTATAAATATATTTTCTTTTCTTGTTATTAATAAAACTCCTTCTGCATCTATATTAGTTAAATATTTTATATTAACTGGATTACTTACAATCATTCCCTGCATATCTAATAATCCTATTTTGTCTCTTAACCATTTTATCTTTGTATTCATAAAAACATCACCTACATTTTACTTTTTTATTAAACCTAATCCCCCAGTAACAGCTCCGAAGTATAATATTAAATGGAACAAAAATAATTATAAAACTTGCTATTGCTATAAAAGGTCCAAATGGAATATATTCATTTGTCTTTTTCTTTTTTATTAGTAACAATACTATACTAAATATAGCTCCTATTAAAAATGATAAAATCGATATTGCAATTATGCTTCTCCATCCGAAAAAACAAACCTAAAGCTCCAATTAGTTTAACATCACCAAAACCCATTGCTTCTTTTCCTGATATTAAACTTCCTACAAATGTAATAAATAGAAAGATACCTACTCCAACTATCATTCCTAAAATACTATCTATTGCAACATTTAAATTAGATATTCCTTGTAAAAAAGCAAATATCAGTCCGAATTCAAACATTGTTAAAGTTAAGCGATTTGGAATTATTTGTTTTTTATAATCTATTACTATTACAGACAAAAGCATTGGAGTTAAAATCATATATGAATATGTTTTTAACTCTGCTAAACCACATGTATATAATATTCCTATATATATAATAGCAGTTATAAACATTAAAATATATTTAGGTATAAAATTTTTAAAGTACATTTTAAAAAATTCTTTTGAAATAACTTTTTTATACTCACTAAGTCTTATATTACACCAATCTGTTATTTGTCCTACTACTATTCCTATAAATCCAAAAAGGACATAGTATAATATATGTATATCATTTATGTACATTTTTAAATTCCTTTCTCATTTTTTTCTTGTTCACATTTTTTCAAATAATTTTTTATAATATGATTTTCAATTGGTCTTTTTATTCTTGTAATAAATATATCTTTTTCTTTAATAGGTTTTACTAAAATAGAAAACATCTTACATCTATTAGCTCCAATTATATCTGTCATAATTTGGTCTCCTACAGCTGCTATATTTTCTGACTTTAGTCCCAATTTTTTTCTTGCTTTAAAGAAGCCTACTTTTAGCGGCTTTTTTCCAAAATAAAAATATGGCACATCTATCTGTTTGGCAACACTACGTACTTTTTCTAACTTATTACTGTTAGAAAGTATACAAAATTTAATGCCTTCTTTTTTTAAATCTTGTACCCATTCTTTAGTTCCTTTTGGAAAAACTTTATAGTAATCTATCAAAGTATTATCTACATCTAGTATTAAGCCTTTTATATTATTTTTTCTTAAATATTCTATTTTTATATCTTTTACACTATCAAAATAACCGATCAGGATAAAAAAGCATATAATCCTCCTATTTTTGCTTTAGTTTATATTACCAATATGTTTATTTTTTGTCAAGGTTTTATACATTATTAGCTATTTTCATTTATTCATATCACTATAATTATGATAAACCGCCTTTTTATGTAAATTGTTGTATAATATATATAGGTAAAATTTGAATAACTTGCATAAAAGGAAATTAGTATTACTGTTTTCTTTTACAAGTTTTGCCTACAGTCGCCCCTTGCTTTTTTAGTGGATATACCACAAAGTGAGGCTATTTGCAACACACCCATTTTTAGGAGGGAATTAAATGGATTTTCTCAAATTGAGTGCTGACAAGGTTTTAAAAATACATCTTTTGGAAAAAGAAATTCTTACCGGCAGCACCCCTGAAGAACCATCGTCGAGAAATTGATACATTTGTTAACATTTTAACTAAAACCTTAACAAATGTAAGAGTAACATCTCTTATTTCTAACGGTGCATCAGAAAATTTTGGCATGATTGCCAAAAGCATCAGATTGATTTTTGTTGGATTCGATGATGAAACAAATTATCCTGATTGCTATCTGCAGTATACTGCATTGGACGACTCAATCCATTTCTCCGGTTTTGACTATTCAAGTGGATTGTCACTTCGTAAAGAATGTACCACCATCCAGGAAACAAAAAGTATCGGCTATTTTTGCACTGGTATAAATGGAATTTTCACATCTCAAGTTACCAATGATCGTATTTCTGCTTTAGCTCAAAGCTTTGCAGAAAAAGGCTTCAAGGTAACAGTAGGCATTGTAAACAACAAAGGAGAAACTCCACGTTACCTAGTACCCTATATGTGTGCAAAAAGATGCTTAATTACTCTGGACAACCCTAGCTTCTAGTTTTCCTCTACTTTAGGCACAAAGGCAATTATTTAGAGTCCCCATTAGCTTTGCTGATTTGGCAATGAAAAGCTAAATAGGGACTCTTATTTTATTTAACTTTAAATGTAAATTATAATTTTACCTTTATTTTATTATTTTTCTAATTATTATATCTAATTTTTTACTAAATTTTAAAATTATTATTAAATTTTATAAAAAAATACAATTACTATATAACTTTATTTACAAAATCTATGACTTCCTATTGTTACTGTATGTGGTCTTGACCATATCCACTTGTTAGTTGCAGTATTTGGATTAAAATAATATATTGCTCCATATGAAGGATCCCATCCATTTAGCGCATCTTGAGCAGCCTTTTTGGCAGTACTATCTGGCGATAAATTAATCTGTCCATCTCTTACTACATCAAAAGCTCCAGTTTGATAAATGACACCTGCTATTGTATTTGGAAAAGAACTACTTTTTACTCTATTTAAAACAACTGCACCGAACAGCAACTTGTCCTGTATATGGTTCACCTCTCGATTCTCCATATATTAATCTGCTTAGTAAATTCACATCATTTGTATTTCCTGTATTACTCCCTCCACTTGTTATACTTGATGATGTATATATTCCCATAGCTTCTAATGTTTTTTTTCCTGCTATTCCATCTGCAGTCAATCCATTTTTTGATTGAAACCATTTTACTGCTGCTAAAGTTTTACTACCATATATTCCATCTACATTTCCACTATAGTATCCCCATCTTTTTAATTTTGTTTGTATTTGTCTTACTTCATCTCCTCTAGAACCATATTTAGATAAAGCTAAAACTTCATCATTTCTAAAAAATACATTATAACTAATAAAAATAAGAAATACAAATAATATAACAGCACTCATTTTTATCCTATTTTTTGTTTGCATATCTACTTTTTTTCGCATAAAAACTCCACCTCATTTATGACTATTTTTTCCTAAATACGGTGAATTTATACTTTAACTTTTTAAAATCTTTTTATTTTTCATATCATTAATACAATTTGTCAAATTTGTAATTTTATGTAAATAGTGATATAATATATATAGGTCAAATTTTAGGCCAAGTTTTGGTTTTCATTATTAAAACCATTGCCACACATTTATTAACTAAGACTCTTTATTTTGAGTCGCTACCAGAAAGGAAAAACCATATGAAAACAGTATTACACATCATTACCAGCCTTAAAAAAGTTGAGGAAAAAAATATTATAACTTCGGTTGTAATATCTCAAGATTCCACTTTTGGTCTTAAGCAAAAAATTAGTTTTACTTACCTCCCAAAAGGAAATAAGCATTTAGCACTTCAGTCAGGAGTAATCGATTTTCCAAAGATGTCAGCTGATGACTTTAACAAGTTAATACAAGCCTTTAATGACTACGTATTTTCTTCTTGGAAAATCACAAAATGGAGTGACCGTTATTGCAAGGCAATTACAGCAACTCGTCCTGGATATGAGCAGCTTTTTTATTGCTAAGTAAGAAATTTTCTTTCAAAAGGGACCCTTTCCACTATAGAGTTCGCAGAGCCTGCTAATTTCTATAAGTGGAACCTAAGGGTTCCTTACTTTTTTTGTAACATCTAATATTTTTCTATGCAAAATTATTAAGTAATCTATTATATAAATATATATGCATTATTCCTTATATATAAAAAAAACATCTAATTTAAAATTATATTTTCTAAATTAAGATGCTTTTTCTTTTTTTATTTAGAATATTCCAGATATTTTACCATCTTCATTAATTTTCATATTCTCCGATGCTGGAACTTTTGGAAGTCCAGGCATTGCCATAATATTTCCTGCCATAACAACAATAAATTCTGCACCTGCTTTTAAATTTATATCTTTTACATTTATTGAAAAAGGTGCTTTACATTCTAAATTTTTTGGATCATCTGAAAATGAATATTGAGTTTTTGCAATACATATTGGTAAATTACTATATCCTAAATTTTCTATCATTTTTATACTATTTTGGGCTTCTTCTGATAATATTACTTTTTCTGCACCGTAAATCTTTTTACAAATCTTTTCTATTTTTTCTTCTATTTTTTCTTCTAAATTATATATATTAGAAAAATTGCTTTTTCCTTCATCACAAAGATTTACTACTTTTTTTGCTAAATCTACTGCTCCTTCTGAACCTTTTCCCCAAGATTCTACTAAACTCATTTGTATATTATTACTATTTAATTTTTCTTGTAAAAAATTGATTTCTTTTTCTGTATCATGATTATACTTATTTATTGCAACTATTGTTTGCATTCCAAATTTATTTTTTAAATTGTCTATATGTTTTAATAAATTTGAAATTCCCCTTTTTAAAGCCTGTATATCTTCTTTTTGAATATCTTCTTTTGGCATTCCTCCATGATATTTTAAAGCTTTTATTGTTGCTACACACACTACTACATCTGGATATTTTTTTAATTTTCTACATTTTATATCTAAAAATTTTTCTGCTCCTAAATCTGCACCAAATCCAGCTTCTGTAATTACATAATCTGAAAGTTTTAAAGATAATTTTGTAGCTATTATACTATTACATCCATGTGCAATATTGGCAAAAGGTCCTCCATGTATTATAGCTGGTGTATGTTCTAATGTTTGTACTAAATTTGGATTAAATGCATCTTTTAGTAAAATGGTTAATGCATCTTCTGCTTTTAACATTTTTACTGTAATTGGTTCTTTTTTACTATTATACCCAATTATTATATTACTAATCCTTCTTTTTAAATCTCCCAAATCTTCTGCTAAACAGAATATGGCCATTATTTCAGATGCTACAGAAATATCAAATCCATCTATTCTTGGTACAATCTTCTTTTCTCCAGATAATCCTGTTTCTACTTTTCTTAGTTGTCTATCATTTAAATCTACACATCTTTTCCATGTTACTTCTTTTATATCTAATTCATTTCCATAATATATATGATTATCTATTATTGCTGATAATAAATTATTTGCAGAAGTTATTGCATGAATATCACCATTAAAATGTAAATTTATATCTTCCATAGGTGCTACTTGTGCATATCCTCCTCCTGTTGCCCCACCTTTTATTCCAAAAACAGGACCTAGTGATGGTTCTCTTAAAGTAACAATTGTTTTTTTACCTATTTTGCTAAGAGCATCTGCTAAGCCTATAGAAATAGTTGTTTTTCCTTCACCTAGTGGTGTTGGATTTATTGCTGTAACCAATACTAGTTTTCCATCTTTTTTATTTTCATTTTTTTTATAAACACTAAATGGAATTTTAGCTTTATATTTTCCATAACATTCTATATCATCTTCTTGTAAATTTATTTTTGATGCAATTTCACTAATTGTTTTTAATTTTGTATTTCTTGCAATATCAACATCTTCCATAATAGTTTCTCCTTATAATTTATACTAGTAATCCTACAACAATTCCTATACTTGCTCCTACTATAACTTGTGTAGGTGTGTGTCCTAGCACCTCTACTAATTTTTCAGAAACTTCTACTCCTGTAAGTCCTGGTGTTTCTATAATTTTATTTAATATTTTAGCTTGTTTTCCTGCGGCTCTTCTAATTCCTGCGGCATCATACATAACCACAAATGCAAATATTAAAGCAAGTGCAAATATTGCACTATCTATTCCATAACTTTTTCCTATCATAGTTGCTAAACTTGTTACAACAGCAGAATGAGAACTTGGCATTCCACCGTGCTCCCATTATTCTTTTAAAATTAAATTTTTTGGTAGTGTATAAGTCATAAAATACTTTAAATAGCTGTATTGAAAACCATATACAAAATGGTATTATTATATATTTATATTGTATAAAAAAATTCATTAATTTATCCCCTTTTTATCTATGCTTCTTCTGGAGTAAAGTTTTCTTCTTTTATGTCTTCTCCGTCCTCAATTAATATTGATATTCTTTTTTCTGCATTTTCCAATATTTCACTGCATTTTTTAGAAAGTTTCATTCCTTTTTCAAATTGCTTTACTGATTCATCTAAATTTAAATCTCCTTTTTCTAAGCTTTTTGCAATTAATTCTAACTCCTCCATAGCACTTTCAAAACTCATGTTTTCTTCTTCCATATTTTTTATAGTAGCTTTTTTATAAAACTACTAAACCTCCTTTATTATTGTTGTATACTAAATTTTCCTGTAGTTACATCAACTGAATACCATGCAAGTGTTCCTGTTGTATTTGAATCGTTAACTGTAACTATGTATTTTCCAGATGCATCAATTCCCATTGTAACAAAATATACTCCATCAGTTGTTCCCCAATCTTTTTTTACAATATTTATTGCTTTTTCTTCATTACTAGCTCCACTTTCTTGCATAACTTCTGTTTTATCAGTGGTTTGCATATTACTTACTGTATTCTCATTTATCTTATTTTCGACTTCATTTACTTCTTGTTTATTTTCAGTAGTATTATTTTCTATAACATTATTTTCTGTTTCATTTACTACATTTTCAGCAGCAGTATTTACATTAATTTCCATGTTTTGACTAGTCTCATTTATAGCATTTCCTTCTTCTATTGTATTTTCATTTTTGTTTATAACTTTATATCCAACTCCCAAAATCACTGCTATAACTACAATAAATAATACTATTAAAATAATATTTTTTACATTTTTATTCATATTTTCCTCCATTATAATATTTTAGCATTTGTATTTCCATCAGAAAATCTTATGTTTATTTCATCACCTTTTTTTAAATCTTTAGATGATTTAACAATACCATTATCCTTTTGTACTATAGAATATCCTCTTGTTAATGTTTTTAAAGGACTTAGTGCATCTAGTTTAGATATTAGCTCTATTTCTTTTATCTTTTCTGATTTTAACTTATTAGTTATATATTCTTTAAGATTTCTAACTTGTTTATCTATTAAAATATATTTTTCATTAATTTGTTGCATTGGTTCTTTAAAAACTCTTAAAGACATACATTTTTCATATTTGAGTCTCATCATTTCTATTTTCTTTTTCAAAGCTAATTTATATCTTAATTTATAATCTAAAAGTTTTTTTTCTAACTCACCGAGTATCTGCAACAGATAGCTCAGCTGCTGCAGATGGAGTTGGTGCTCGTAAATCTGCAACAAAATCAGCTATTGTAAAGTCTGTTTCATGACCTACACCTGAAATTACTGGTATTTCAGAATTATATATAGCTCTTGCTACTATTTCTTCATTAAACGGCCATAAATCTTCTAATGATCCACCACCTCTTGCTAGTATTATTACATCTGCAAGTTTTTTTTCATTTATTAATTCTATACCTTTTACAATTTTTTCCGCAGCACCCTTACCTTGAACTGGAACAGGTAATAATTTTAAATATACATTTGGATTTCTTCTTGTAGAAACATTTATAATATCTCTTATTACAGATCCTGTATTAGAAGTTAAAATTCCTATACTTTTTGGCATTAAAGGGATTTTCTTTTTATGACTTTTGTCAAATAACCCCTCTTGTTCTAGCTTTCTTTTTAGCTCTTCATATGCTTTATATAAGTCTCCTATTCCATCTTGTTTCATTGCTTTTACATATATTTGATATACTCCATCTCTTTCAAAAACAGAAACAGTTCCTAAAATCATTACTTTTGCTCCATCTTTTGGAACAAAATCAAGTTTTGTTGTATATGATTTAAACATTATACACTTTATTAATGATTTTTCATCTTTTAGTGTAAAATACATGTGTCCTGTATAGTGATGCTTAAAATTTGATATTTCACCTTTTACTAATACATTATTTAGGTATTCATCACCATCTATTTTATTTTTTATATATAAATTTAAATCTGAAACTGTTATTGGATTATAGTGCATTTATTTTCTCCTTTGCAAATTACATCATATTATTTTGCTTTATTATACTTGCAAGTACACCATTAACAAACATTGGTGAACTTTCTTCTCCATAAGATTTTGCAAGTTCCACAACCTCGTTTACTACTATTTTATAAGGTAAATCTCTATAAAGCATTTCACATATTGCAAGCTTTAATAAAGTAATATTTACTTTTGATATTCTATTAATATTCCATCCTGATTTTAAATTGTTAGATATTAATTTTTCTATTTCTTCTTTATTATTATTTACTTGCTTAACTATTTCTCTCATGTATTCTTTAGTTTTTTTATCTTCTATTTCATTAGCTTTACAAAATAGCTCAAATTGTTCTTCATTGTATTCTTTTTGCATTTCTATACTATATAACAATTTAAATGCTAATTCTCTTGAAGCAGACTTATTCATATATATTTACCTTTCTATTTTTTATTCTTTTATTATATTATTTATTTGCTCTACATTTTTTATTTTTATATTTACTTCTTTTATGTCTAAATCAGATGTTTTTTTAACAGCTTGTTTTATTCTTGCTTGCATATTATCTGATAGTTCTCTTATTATTGCATTTTCTTTTACTTGTAAACTAACATCAACAATAATTTCATTTTCCTTGTTAAGTTTTACTTTTGTTGTAAATTCTTGAACATTACTAAAACCTTTTATTGTATTATTTACAAGATTTTCTATTGAAGATTTTGTAATTATAAGCTTTCCTTCTTCATTTTTTAGTAAAATATTATCTTTGTATATATCACTTTTTTTACTTCCAAAAAATATACATTTTAAAGACAATAATATAAATATTATTGATACTACAAGTACAGTAGTTGAAATGTAATGATATTCCAACATATTTTCTAATATATTTATAATACTATCTAGCTGTAACCAATTAAATATTAATAGACAACAAACTACTGATAATATTAACACTATAATAGAATATATAATTAAAGCTATTTTTTCTATTATCTTCATATTTATTACCTCATATTATAAAATTATTATATTGCGAGCACTCTTTTTTGTACTCGCAATACTTATATATTATTCTTGTGTTTCTTCTTTTTTTTCTGTTAATGCATTACTTGTATTAACACCTTGAACGTGTACATTAACTTCTGATACAGTAAGACCTGTCATTGTTTCTACTGCTTTTTTTACTTTGTTTTGTATTTCAAATGCAACATCTGGTATTCTTGTACCATATTCAACTATTATATTAACATCTATTTTAGTTGTTTTTTCATTAATTTCTACTTTTATTCCTTTTGCTAGGTTTTTCTTTCCACTTAATACTTCTGAAATTCCACCTGCAAATCCACCAGACATTTCATATACACCTTGTACTTCAGATACTGCTACTCCTGCAATAACAGCAACAACATCGTCAGCAATTTTTATATTACTATTTTCTAAAGCTATTTCTTCTTCTCCTGCTTGTACCTCTTTTACTTCTTCATTTTCCATAACATAAAACCTCCTATTTCAATTTTTATTTTTATATTATTAACATACTATAAGTATACCAATTTCTCTAAAATTTTACAACTATATTTAATAAATTTAAACAATTTATTATTTTGCTAAAAAAGCAGGATAATTTAACATTTTTTAAGACGTTATTGAAAGAACTCATCTTAAAAACATTTTAAATTTCCTGCTATTTTTTATTTTCTTCCGCCTAATATATATCTATAGACTATATTGTCATATATAATTGTAAATTCTCCTTCTTCTCCTTCTACAGTTTCATAAAATAATATAGGCATTCTTATTTCTTCTTCTATATCTAATAACTGATCAAAGTTTTTAACATCAATCACTCTCATATTTCCTGTTTCTGTTGGTGTTACTATTTCTGCAACAATATCACCATAATTTTTAAGTATTCTATTTAATGCCACTTCATAATCTGTTCTTCTATCTGCTGAAATTATTTTTCTAATTATATTTAATATTCCAAAAGCTGATATTGCAAATAGTATAATTCCTATTGTTAATAATACTATATTTGATTTTTTTACATTTGTTTCATCAACTACTTGCCCTTTACTCGTTGGTTCATAATCTTGTGTTACTGTGAATACTTGTCCGTTTAAGTCCATTTTTAAATTCACGACAGAATTATCCTTCTCTACTTTTTCACTATTTTTAACATCTATTTCTGAATTTGTAATTAACTTTACATCTAGATATGCTTTTATTGGTAATCCAAATTGTTCTTTAAATTTTTTCACTTCTGTATTATAAGCATTAAAATCAATTTTTACATTTTCGTTAATATTTATTTGATTAGAATCTGTTTCTATATTTTTTGGTTCTACTAAAGTATATTCTTTAGACCATATATTGGTTCCTCCGTGAAGAGCCTGTTACATAATACTCTACATTTAAATCTGCAACAATTTTATATGTGCATTTAGCTACTGATGGTTTAGATATATTATAATTATATCTAAAGTTTGCATCAATATAATTAACTAAATCTGTAATATATGTTGCATTCATTCCCATATATTCTTGGTTTATAAATTCATTTTTCTTTAAATATACTTTATAATCACTATTTCTAGTTATATTATATGCATATAACATTTTCAAATCATCTTTAGGTGTAGAAAATGATTTTACTATGCAAATAAAAGAAATAAATAATGTAACAAAAAATATACATGCCAATTTCAAATTATTTTTTACATTATTATTTTTATCCATTTAAACACCCACCTTTTCTTATGTTTCTATTATAGCTTTTCTTTTAAAGAAAAACTCGCTAAACCATACAGAAGGATATCCAACATATGGTATTTTAAATTTCACAATTCCTAACATTTGATCTTGTTCTACTTTCTTTATATCTGGAGCATCATTATTATCTCCTTGTGTTGTAACTATTAAATTTCCTTTATTTTCTTCTATATTAATTATTCTATGAATAACAACACTTTCTTCTAACTGATATTGCAAAATATCTCCTACTTTTATATTTTTGATATCATCTTTATTTAACTTTTTTACAACTACTACATAACCTCTTCTAAACTCTGGAACCATACTATTTGACATTACAGCAACAGGTTTATATGGAAGTAGTCCTGCTATAAACACTACAAAGAATATTACTAAAACAATTACAAATACAGAATTTTTAGGATTAATTTTCTTTTTTTGCCATCTTGTTAACCTATTTACTTTAATTGTGTGCTCATAATTTATAAACACAAATAATATAAGAGATACAAGCACTTCAAGCATTGCTGAAAAGAACCAATCCACATCCGGAAATATTGGAAGAAGCACTGTTAGTAATGCTACTGGCACTCTATATGCATATATTAATAAATGTCCACCTGTTTTAGCAAGATACGTACAAATTATAGAAGTAGCAATTCCTGGAATTATTTTTGCTGCAATAAATTTAAATATAGTTTCTCCATTTTCAAAATTTGCCAAAAAATTGCTATAATCTAATCCAATTATAAAGAATATAATTGTTATAAAAATATAATTTTTAATATTATTTGCACTATTTACTAATTTATTTCTTACATATTCTTGTAAAAGTAATGTTCCTACTATAAAAATAATATTTTTAATTACTGTTCCCAAGGTCCTAGAATATGGACTAGATGTATATCCAAAAATCAATCCTAATGAAAAATAAATAATATAGTATAATATTATAATTATTAAAGTAGTTTTTATTTTATCATTTTTTCCTTTAAACCTTGAATGTTCATTTTCTACTGGTACAGATAGTATAAATAACACTATCCATATCATTAAATTAATTATTCTTGTATATTCATGAAAATAGTTTGGTACTATAAAAATAGTTAATATAGAAGAGCCTATTAATATAACAGATATTATAATTAAATACGTAATAATATTTATATTTCCTTTATTCATAATTTCTCCTATAATAATTAATCCTTATTCTATATTATTTTGTTCTACTGTCACTAAATTTTCAGTTGTATTTTCTATTGTTGTATTTTTCTCTGAACTACTATCTGTAATACTGTTTTCTATCGTTTTATTTTTTGTTTTATTTTCAACTGTAGTATTTTCTTGAATGGTATTTTTCTCTTCTATCGTATTATTTGAAATTTCTGATGTATTATTTTCATCTGCTACACTATTGCTGTTTGTATTATTTGCATCGCTTTCTTTATTTTCTGATAATGTATCATCAGATTTTTCTCTTAGTTCAGATGTAATAAGTTTATTATTTAATACTAAATTTTTTATTACAATATCACTAACAACTACATTAAATGATAACTGAATTTGTACATTTTTTAGAGATCCCTTTGCCCATGGATTTGACCATTCTGCATCTGATTTTTTTACTTCTATTGTTACTTTTTTTCCATCTATAGTAGTAACTGGAGAACTCACATGTTGGTTAACATGAGCTGTTGCACTTGCTAATTCTTCTTCAAGTTCAAAACTTAATTTCCAATCGTCATAATCGTCATCATTGTTAGTAATAACTATGGATATAATGCATCCCCCTCCCCAGTTATTCACTGTTTTTAGTGTTGCAACACTAAGTCCGTGGTTCTACTGGAGTATCTGGATCTACTACATTCAAGCTTGCTTTTCCTTGTATTTCTAAGGGTGTTTCAAGTAAAGCATAACCTGTTCCAATTAAAATAAAGATACAAATAAATATAAAAATAGAACCATTTCTTAATAACATATACTCTTTAGTATTTCTTGAATTTCTTCTTTTTTTCATATTACCTCCAAAGAAAAAAATTCTATTTAATATAAGTAAAAAAGCCAAGATATTATCATTCTTAGCTATTTTACTTAACTTTTATTAATCAGCTTGTACATAGTTTAATGTAATTGTTGCTGTTTTTGTTTTTGTGTTTGGTATCTCTGTTGCTTGTTTGTCCCAAGTTACAGTAACAGTATAATCTTTTGTACTTTTTGAACCTAATGAATCATTTGCCTGTGCATCTATTGTATATGTTATTCCTGTTGGTTCTGCTGCATTTGCTGTATCTACTCCAGTAACTTCTTGTAATTTTGCTGCTATAGTTCCACCATTTTCTACTGTAACTGTATATGTTGCACTAGCTCCTGGATATGCTAAATCTACATCAAATGTTGCAGATGTTGCTGTAAAAGATGGTTGTGTTTTATCTTGCGCACCTGTAGTAGCATTGCCAGCTGAAGCTGTTATATTTTTAATATGAACATCCCATTCTGTTGTAATGTTGGCTGTTCCATTTATAACTAATTGTTGAGATAATGCCGCATATCCTATTGCCATTCCTACAACAGCAATTAATAATATTACTAATAATAAATTTTTGTTTTTTGTTTTCATAAAAGTTTCCTCCTACATATTAATATATTAACCATATAATAACATATAATTCAAAAAAAACAATTATGTTATAAAAAATATAACATAATTGTAATTTTTTTGTAATATTATTGTAATACTGTTCCTATATCAATACTGTTGCCTCTCAAAAAATCATTTATATTCATTTTTTTCGCATTTTCGCCTTGAATTTCTAAAACATTTACATACCCATTTTTAGCTTTTATTATTAATCCATTTTTCGGATCAGATAATATTACTGTACCATATGTAATATCGTCTAATTTTTGCTTACACTCTTTTAAACTTTCATATTTTTCTAACAGTTCTTGTTTTGTTAATACATCTACTTTCCAAAATTTTATTTTTTTATTTTCTATATATGTATAAGCTCCAATTATTGGATTTAACCCTCTTACTAAATTTTTTATTTCTACAGCTTCTTTATTTTTCCAATCTATTTTTCCAATTTTCTTTGAAAGCATTGGTGCTAATGAAAAATCATTTCCTTGCTTTTGTCTTGTTATAGAAGATTTTTCTATTTTTTCTAAAGTTTCCACTAATAACTTTCCACCTAAAATAGATAATCTATCCCATAATTCTCCTGTTGTTTCATCATTTCCTATAGCGACTTCTTGTTTTAAAAGAATATCTCCTGTATCCATTCCTTTATCCATGTACATTGTTGTAACTCCTGTTACCTTTTCTCCATTTATTACTGCCCATTGTATTGGTGCTGCGCCTCTATATTTAGGAAGTAATGATCCATGTACATTTATACAACCATATTTTGGTATTTCTAATAATTCTTCTGGTAAAATCTTTCCATATGCAACAACACATATAACATCTGGATTTAATTTTTTCATTTCTTCTATAAATTCTGGATTATTTCTCACTTTTGTAGGTTGATATATTTTAAAATTTTTCTCTAAAGCAAATTCTTTTACAGGAGAAAACATCATTTTCATTCCTCTGCCTTTTGGTTTATCCTGATTTGTAACAACTCCTACTATATTATATTTTTTTTCATATAAACATTTTAAGGATTCTTTTGCAAAATCTGGTGTTCCCATAAATACAATATTTAGCATTTAGTTATTTCATGATTATAATAAAAATCATGATCTCCTTTCTCTTATTTATTTTTCTGGTTCTATTACTTGTAATGTTCCTGGTATTATTTTATCTACAAATAATATTCCATTTAAGTGATCTATTTCATGTGATAAAGCTTGAGCTAGTAAACCTTTTGCTGATATTTTTACTGTTTTTCCATTTTCATTTAATGCTTTTACAGTAACTTCTTCTGGTCTAATAATTTTAGCAAATTTGTTAGGAAAGCTTAAACATCCTTCTTCCACTTCCTGAGTTCCTTTTTCTTTAATAATTTCTGGATTAACTAATTTTATAGGTCCTTTATCATCATATAGATCTATTACTATTAATCTTTTTAACAATCCAATTTGTGGTGCTGCTAACCCAACACCATTATATTTATGCATAGTTTCGACCATATCTTCTAATATTTCTCTTATTTTATCATCTACAACTTCTACTTCTCTAGATTTTTTTCTTAAGATTTCATCTCCATCTTCTCTTATATTTCTAATTGCCATATATTTTTTCACTCCTTACTACAACATATTATTTGGATTTAAGTCTATTATAATTTTACTTGAATCCTTTTTCTTCATTTTATTGAATTCATCAATTGTTTCATTTATTAATTCTATTATATCATCTCCAAATTTGCATTTAATTATTATTCTCCATCTAAATTTATTTTTTATTTTTTCAATTGGTGATGGTACTGGTTTATATAATAGAATTTTTGCATTTTCATTTATAATTTTCTGTTTTAAAAACTCATGTAATAAATTTGCAATTTTTTGAACTTCTATCTCATCTTCTGAAGTAACACCTAGCATTATTATATCACAAAATGGAGGATATTTCAAACTTTTCCTCAACATAATCTCTGTGTTAAAAAACAATTTATAATCCTGTTTTTTAGCATATTCTATGCTGAAGTTATCTGGATTATATGTTTGAATAATAACTCTTCCTTCTTGTTCTCTTCCTGCTCTTCCGTGCCACTTGTGTTAATATTTGAAATGTTTTTTCTTGTGCTCTATAATCATCTAAATTTAGATTACTGTCTGCTGCTATAACTCCAACTAAAGTAACATTTGGAAAGTGGTGTCCTTTTACAACCATCTGAGTTCCTATTAATATATCTAAATTATCATTTTTAAATGTATTTAAAATTTGTTCATGTGAATTTTTTTTACTTACCGTGTCTATATCCATTCTTATAGTTTTAGCTTCAGGAAAAAGTTTTTTTATTTCCATTTCTAATTTTTGAGTTCCTGTTCCAAAATATCTTATATTAGTACTTTTACATTCTGGGCATATTTTTATAGCATTAGTTTCATATCCACAATAATGACATTTTAACTTATTTTCTCTATAATGATATGTTAATGTTACATTACAATTCTTACACTTTGCTGTATATCCACAGTCTCTACACATTATAAATGTTGAAAATCCTCTCCTATTTAAAAATAAAATAGTTTGCTTTTTATCTTTTAAATTTTTCTCTATTTCTGAAAATAATTTAGTACTTATCATACTTCTATTTCCATTTGCAAGTTCTTCTCTTAAATCTACAATTTCAACATTCGGTAGACTTGCTTTGTTCGCTCTTTTAGTTAATTCAAGTAAAACAATTTCGTTATTTATAGCTTTATAATACGTATTAATATCTGGTGTAGCACTTCCTAAAATCAATGGTATTCTATTTTTCTTAGCCAATACCTCTGCAATTTCTTTTGCATTATATCTTGGGGTCATTTCAGATTTATATGAAGAATCATGTTCTTCATCAATAATTATTATTCCTAAATTTTTAACTGGAGCAAATATTGCAGAACGTGCTCCTATTATAATTTTTGCTTTACCAGATTTAATTTTTTGCCACTGATCATATCTTTCTCCTATTGATAATTTACTATGCAAAACCGCTATTTTTTCCTCCCCAAATCTTGCAATAAATCTATCTACTGTTTGTGGAGTTAATGATATTTCCGGTACAAGCATTATACTTGTTTTTTCTTCTTTTATTACTTTTTCAATTAATTGTAAATACACTTCTGTTTTTCCGAGATCCTGTTACTCCAAAAAGTAAAAAACTTGAATATATCCCCATATCTATACACTCTGAAATTTCTTCATAAGCTTTTGATTGTTCATCTGTTAAATTCAAATCTTTACTTGCATTAACAACTTTATGAATAAATGGATTTCTTTCCACTTGCTTTTCTATAATTTCTATATACCCATTTTTTTCCAACGTTTTTATTATACTTCTTGTTGTATCTGTAAATAATTCTAAATCTTGAACTAGAGTTTCACCATTATTTATTAAAAATTTCAAAATTCTAATTTGCTTTTCTGATTTTATTTTTTTAAATTCAATTGCTTCTTCTATTTCTATATCTTCTACTTTTAAATTTGCATAATTTGCTGTTTTTTCTTTTACTCTATTTGTAATTATTTTAGTTGTTGTTCCTGGTGGCAACATTAATTTTATACAATCTGATATATTGCAAAAATATCTTTTAGCCATCCATTTAGCAAGTTTTATTTCTTCTTCTCCTATATATTCATTACTTTCTACTTTTTCTATATCTTTTACTTTAAATTCAGAAGAATCTTTTATTCCTATAACAAATCCTTCTTCTAATTTTTTTATATTCCCAAATTTAACAAACACTCTTGATCCTATTTTCACTTTGTTTTGTAATTCATATGGAATATTATAATCAAATGTTTTATTTAAGTTTTTTACATTACTATTTATTATTATCTCTGCAATCATAGTATTCTCCTAGTTTTTTATCCCTCTTTTATATTACTATATAAGAAAACAAATAGCAAGAACAAAAATTCTTGCTATTTGTTTTTTAAAACTCAGTTTCTCCAATGTTATATTCTTGATTTATTATTGTCATAATTATATTTACTGTTTTTTCTAAATTATTATTTTTTATAACATAATCGTATAGATCTATTTTTGATTCTTCATAATCGAAACGATTTAATCTAAGCATTATTTCTTTTGGAGATGGTTTATCTATTCTGTTTTCTAATCTTTTTCTTAACTCTTCTTTTGGAACTCTTAGGAAAATTGTAATTACTTTAACATCATTTTTTAACAATTTTATTAAATTTTCTGTTCCATTTACATCCATATCTTTTACAATAATTTTTCCACTTTTTATTTTTTCATTCATTAATTTTTTTGATGTACCATAATAACGCTCATGATGAACATCGTATTCATATAATTCTCCTGCTTCTATCATTCTTTCAAATTCTTCAGTTTCAACAAAATGATATATTTGACCTTCTACTTCTCCTATTCTTGGTGCTCTGTCTGTAAAAGATGGTAATGATTCTACATTTTCCATTCTTTTAATTAATTCTTTTTTTATTGTATCTTTTCCTGCACCAGACACTCCAGATAATAATACTAGCATACTTTCACCTTACCTTCTGCAATTTCGTCAGCAGCTAAAGTTACTGGTGATTCGTCATCTTCATCTGTTAGTATTTCACTACCTGTAGCAATTTGTCTTGCTCTTTTTGATGTTGCAATAACTAATCTAAAACGATTATCTACTTTTGTTAGTAATTCACTTACTGTTGGTTTTACCATCATTTTAACATTCCTCCTCTTTTTTATTACTTTTATTTTCACTTAATTTTCCAAATTTCCAAAATATTTTTATTATTCTTCCACTATATCATCTTTGTCAAGTCTTCCTGCAACAGTTTCTGGCTGAACAGCAGATAGTATAACATGACCTGAATCCATAATTATAACTGCTCTTGTTCTTCTTCCATATGTTGCATCAACTGCCATTCCTTTATCTTTTGCATCTTGCACAATCCTTTTTATTGGTGCAGATTCTGGACTAACTATTGAAATAATTCTATTTGCAGAAACAATATTTCCAAATCCAATATTAATTAATTGCATAACATACACATCCCTTCATATATTACTCAATATTTTGTATTTGTTCTCTTATATTTTCTAATTCTGTTTTTATATCTATTACTAAATTAGTAATTTCTAGTTTCACAGATTTAGATCCTATTGTATTTGTCTCTCTGTTCATTTCTTGAATAATAAAATCCAATTTTTTCCCAATTCCACCGTGTATTTAATTCTATTAAATCTCTAAATTGCTTTATATGGCTTCTTAATCTCGTTAATTCTTCTTCAATAGAACATTTATCTGAATATATTACTGTCTCTTGTGCAATTCTTGTTTCATCAATTATATCTGTATGTAATAATTCTTGTATTCTTTCCCTTAATTTTACTACATATTCTTCAATAAGTCCAGTAGAAAACGTAAATATATTGTTAACCATATCTTCTATACTATTAATTCTTATTTCCAAATCTTGTTTTATTTTATTTCCTTCTTTTACTTTCATGCTATTTAAGTTATCTATTGCTTCATTTAAGCATATTAACAATTCTTTTTTTATTTCTTCCTCGTTTTTCTCGTTTTGCTTAATTTCTAATACATCTGGAAACTTACTAATATCTACAACTTCTATATGGTCATTTATATTTTCTTTAATTGCTAATTCCTTTAATTCTTTTATATATATTTTTGCAAGTTCATTATTAATAGTAATAATTTTATCATTGCTATTAAAATCGATAAAAGTAATACTTACATCTAATTTTCCTCTTATTATGAATTTTGATATTTCTTTTCTTATGTCTTCTTCAAGATAACTAATACTTTTAGGTAATTTTACACTAATATCGTTATATCTATGATTAACACTTCTTATTTCAATATTATATTCTCTACCATTTACTACATTTTTACTTCTTCCAAAACCTGTCATACTTCTCATTTTATTATACCTCTTCTTCTATAGTTTCACTTAATTCACTATTTTCTTTATAATATGACTTCTTCATTTTTAAAAATACTATTATAGATTTAATAATATAATATACTATTGTTATACCAGCCATTATTAATACTGTTTTCATAAATATTATGTCATTCATTATACACACGTATAATAAACCTATGTTGCTAATTGCTAAAACTAATATTTCTATACCAAATACTCCTAGAGATTTATTTTCTCTTTTATATGCATTTTCAAATAATATTATAGAAAATATAAGTATTGCCACACTGAACACTTTTAAATCTGTTATAAAAACTTCTCTTGTTATATTTTTATGTCCTAATATTATAAATATAAAAAATAATATTATTATACTTCCTACAAATATGTTTGAAATTACTTTTAAAAATATTTTCTTTTGAATTTCTTCTGGTAATTTTCTTTTTCTTTCTTTTTTTATTACTTCCCCAATTTCTTTTATATCTTTTACTTCTTCTATTTGCTTACCTTTTTCTTCACTATTTTCTTGGTTTTCTACTAATTTATTATTCGTAATTTCCTTTTTTATATTTTTTTCTATTTTAGTTTGTTCTTTACTTTTATTACTACTTTTCTTTTTATTTTTGGTTTTTACAGCTTTTACTTCATCTTTAATTTTGGTTACTTCCAAGTTTGACTTGCTTACCTTATCGTCATTTTTTAGTTCTTCCTTTTTGTTATCATTTTCTTCAGTACTTTTTCTACTTGTTTTTGATTTATTTTTACTACTAGTTTTATTATCTTCTATTTTACTTACATTTTTAACTTTCACTGTATTGCTTTTTTTTAGCTCATTACTACTCTTTTTTATTTTTTCACTATTTTTATTTTCTATTTTTTCATCTTTTCTAGAAACATCTTTTTTTGTAGCCTTAACTTTCTTATTCACTGACTCTTTTTTTTCGTTTTCTATTTCTTTATTTGCTGTTGAATTTTCTTTTACCTTTTCTAAATTTTCTTTTAACTTTGTTTCTTGTTCATTTTTTGTTTTCTTTTTTGTACTTATATTTTTTTCTTTTTGATTTGTTGTTTTTTCTTTTTTCATATTGTTTTGTTGTTTTACTTCTGTACTTTTTAAAGCTTTATTTCCTTCTATCTCAGTCTTTTTCTCTTTTCTATTTTCCATAATACTCTCCTTAATTATTTTCAAGTTCATATAATATTATACTTGTCATAACAAGTGCTACTGTTTCTGTTCTTAAAATTCTTTTTCCTAAAGTAATAATTTTACATCCTATATTTGTTAAATTTTCTATTTCAGACTCTGCAAATCCTCCTTCTGGTCCTATCACCACAGCTATATTTATATTTTTTTTCACTTTTAATACTTCTTTTAACTTTATCAACTCATTTTTTAATGTATTTGATTCCTCTTTTTCATATGCAACTAATATACAATCATAATTTGATTCTTTTTTTTCTAAATCTTTTAAATTTATTATATTATTTACTTTTGGTATTATATCTCTTCTGCTTTGTTTTGCTGCAACTTCAGCAATTTTTTGCCATCTATTTATTTTTTTAGATTCATCTTTAGCATTAATTTTTACAATGCATCTTTCCATGTTAACAGGAGTGATTTCTTTTGCCCCAAGCTCAGTACTTTTTTGTATTATAAGTTCCATTTTATCCGCTTTTGGCAAACCTTGTAAAATATCAATATTAATATTAGATTCTGAACTTGACTCTATTTCTCTTTTTATTTTACATATCACTGAATTTTTATCTATTTTTTCAATTTCTGATTCATAGTTTTTTCCTGTATCTATGTTTGCTATATTTAAATTTTCTCCTATTTTACATCTTAATACATTTACTATGTGATTTACATCTTCATCAATTATTTCTATTTTATTATTTTTAATTTGATCATCCTTAACAAAAAATTTCGGCATTTTATTACTTCCTTTTTCTTATTTGCTACATTATATCACACTATTCTTTAAATAGGCAATTTTTCCAAATAAAAAAAAGAGGTTTATTTTATCCAAATAAACCTCTTTTTTTAACTGGTGGTTGTTCGTTCATAGTTAATGCAAGCTTTGTTAATAAATCTCTTTGTTCTTTGCTTAATCTCTTTGGCACCTGAACCAAAACAGTAAAAATAAAGTCGCCTTGATAATTTCCATTAACAGCTTTAAATCCTCTGTTTTTTATTGTAAATTTAGTTCCTGGTTGAGTTCCATCTGGAATTTTATATTTTACTTTACTTCCATCAACCATAGGTATTTCTAGGTCTGCTCCTAAAGTTGCTTGCGTAAAAGTAATTGGTATATCGCAAAAGACATTATTTCCATTTCTTGTAAATATACTATGTTTCTTTAATCTCATGCTTATGTATAAATCACCTTTTGGTCCACCTTTTGTACCTGGTTCTCCTTCTCCTCTAAGTACAATAGTTTGATCGTTATCTATACCTGCAGGAATTTTTACTTTTATTTTTGCTTGTTTTCTTACAGTTCCTTTTCCTCTGCAAGATTCGCATGGCTCTTTTATAACTTTTCCAGTTCCATGGCAATTACTACATGTTCTTGCTGTTTGCATTTGTCCTAATATTGTATTTTGTACTTGTTTTACCTGCCCTGTTCCACCACATACATTACAGTTTTCAACTACTGTTCCTGGTTTTGCACCAGTTCCATTACAACTAGAACAAATATCGTCTCTTGTAATATTAACTTCTTTTTCTACTCCTAAATAAGCTTCTTCAAAAGTAATATCCATATTATATTTTAAATCTGCACCCTTTTTAGGTCCATTATTAGCTCTTGAATTTCTAGAACCTCCAAATCCTCCTCCAAAGAAAGAAGAGAATATATCTCCTAAATCTCCAAAATCACTAAATCCATCAAATCCTGATGTAGAATATGAATAATATCCTCCTCCTGGATTTCCTCCAAATCCTTGTGGACCTGCATGTCCAAATTGATCATACATTCTTCTTTTTTGTGGATCAGATAAAGTTTCATATGCTTCATTTACTTCTTTAAATTTAATTTCAGCTTCTTTTTTATTATCTGGATTTGCATCAGGATGATATTTTTTAGCCATTTTTCTATATGCTTTTTTTAATTCTTCATCTGTAGCATTTTTATCTACTCCTAATACTTCATAATAATCTCTTTTTTCTGCCATTCTTTCCTCCATAACGAAAAATTGCCAATTGGGGACGGGGCTCTTTTGGCAATTTCTCTTATATTATGTGTTTATCTACTAAATTAGATTCATAAAATTGTTAAGATTTCCCGCCCTCTTATACAATTTTATTTATTTCCATCATCTTCTACTTTATAATCTGCATCATAAACATTTCCATTTTCATCTACTTTTGGTCCAGCTTCTGCTTCGTTAGCATTTGCAGCACCTTGTGCTCCTGCTGCTGCATTTTGATTATATAACTTTTCAGATATTGAATAAAATACTGTTGTTAATTTTTCTGTTGCAGATTTTATTGCTTCTACATCAGATCCTTCTAATGCTTTTTTAACATTTGCAATTTCTGTTTCAGCTTTAGCTTTTTCTTCTCCGCTAATTTTATCTCCTAATTCTGAAATTGTTTTTTCACAATTGTATACTAAACTTTCTGCATTATTTCTTGCTTCAATTTCATCTTTTCTCTTTTTATCTTCTGCTGCATGAGCTTCTGCATCTTTAACAGCTTTGTCTATATCTTCATCTGTTAGATTTGTAGATGCTGTAATAGAAACTTGTTGACTATTACCTGTTGCCATATCTTTTGCAGATACATGTACTATACCATTTGCATCTATATCAAATGTTACTTCGATTTGTGGAACTCCTCTTGGTGCTGCTGGAATCCCTGAAAGTTGAAATCTTCCAAGTGTTTTATTGTATGCAGCCATTTCTCTTTCACCTTGTAATACGTGTACTTCTACACTTGTTTGTCCATCTGCTGCAGTAGAGAATATTTGTGATTTTTTAGTTGGTATTGTTGTATTTCTTTCTATTAATTTTGTAAATACTCCACCATATGTTTCAATACCTAATGAAAGTGGTGTTACATCTAACAATACTAAATCTTTAACATCTCCTGAAAGAACACCACCTTGAATTGCTGCACCTATTGCAACACATTCATCTGGGTTTATTCCTTTATCTGGTTCTTTTCCTGTTATTTTTTTAACTATTTCTTGTACTGCTGGAACTCTTGTAGATCCACCAACTAATAATACTTTGTGTAAATCATTTGCACTAACACCAGCATCTTTTAATGCTTGCATAACTGGTTTTTTAGTTTCTTCTAATAAATCACTAATTAATTCTTCAAATTTAGCTCTTGTTAAATTTACATCTAAATGTTTTGGTCCTGTGCTATCTGCTGTAATAAATGGTAAATTAATATTTGTTTGTTGCATTCCAGAAAGTTCTATTTTAGCTTTTTCTGCAGCTTCTTTTAATCTTTGCATTGCCATTTTATCTGTTTTTAAGTCAATACCATTTGATTTTTTAAATTCAGATACTAAATAATCTATAATTCTTTGATCAAAGTCATCTCCACCTAAATGGTTGTTACCACTTGTTGCTAAAACTTCAAATACACCATCACCAATATCTAGTATAGAAACATCAAATGTTCCTCCACCTAAATCATATATCATAATCTTTTGATCTTGATCTTCTTTATCCATACCAAAAGCAAGTGCTGCTGCTGTTGGTTCATTTATTATTCTTAAAACTTCTAGACCAGCTATTTTTCCTGCGTCTTTTGTTGCTTGTCTTTGACTATCTGTAAAATATGCAGGTACTGTGATAACTGCTTGAGTTACTTTTTGTCCTAAATAATTTTCTGCATCTTGTTTTAATTTTTGAAGAATCATAGCAGAAATTTCTTGTGGTGAAAATTCATCACCTTCAATTTTTACTTTCTCACTTGTTCCCATTTTTCTTTTTATTGATATTACAGTATTATCTGGATTTGTAACAGCTTGACGTTTAGCTATTTGTCCTACTAATCTTTCTCCATTTTTTGAAAATGCTACAACAGATGGTGTTGTTCTGTTTCCTTCTGCGTTAGGAATTACAACCGGCTCGCCACCTTCCATAACAGCTACACATGAGTTTGTTGTTCCTAAATCAATACCTATTATTTTTCCCATTATAAATTCCTCCTATATTTTTAAACTTTCAATTTTTATTTCTTTTGTAAAATTATATATAACGCAAAATATGCGTAATTTACTTTTAACATATTTTAAATTAATTTGCTACAACTACTAAAGAATGTCTAATTACTTTTCCGTCTATTATGTACCCTTTTCTGTATTCTTCTTTTATTTCTTTTTCCCCAAGATTTTCATCTACTACAGATCCTACTGCTTCATGTAACTCTGGATCAAAAGTTTTTCCAATTGTATTTATTTCTTTTACTCCATTTGCTGTTAAAACATCTTTAAATTGTTTTAATACCATTTCTACACCTTGTTTATAATTACTATCTTTTGTTTCTACTTTAACTGCTTTTTCTAAATTATCTATTACTGGTAATAATGATGTAAAAATGTCTGATACTAAAGAATTATACAATCCTTCTCTCTCTTTTGAACTTCTTTTTTTAAAATTATCAAATTCAGCCATTAATCTTTTTAGTCTATCATCTTTTTCTTCAAGTTCCTTTTTTTGATTATCAATCAATTCTTTAATTTTTTTAACATCTTCGTTATCTTCTAACTTTTTTTCTTTCTTTTCTTCTTGCATTTAAATTCCTCACTTTCTTAATATCCGTTTAGTTTTTTACTAATATATTTCATAACAGAAATTACTTTTGAATAATCCATTCTTGTTGGTCCTATAATTCCTATTGTTCCTAAGTCTTTATTAGCTATTCTATGTTTAAATGTAACTATACTAAAATCTTTCAATTCACTATGTTCTGTTTCATTTCCAATATATACATTTATATCATTTGCAAGTCCTGCATCTAATATATCCAAAACTAATTCTTTTGTATCTAATACATTTATAAAATTTTTAGCCACCTCTAAACTTTTAAATTCTGGCAAGTCAAATGCTTTATTTGTTCCCTCTAAATAAATTTTAGCGTCTTCGTGAACAACTTTATTAATTTCTTGCATAACAGGTTTTATTACACTTAAACTATAATTCATTTCTGAAAAGATGTATTCTTCTAGTGGCTTATCTATTGAATCTAGTGGCTTTCCACGTAATTTATTATTAAATATAAAATTCAACATTTCTACTTGTTCATTTGTTATATCTTCATCGAATTTTATAATTGTTTCTTTTATAACTCCACTGTCTGTTAGTATAACAGCCATTAACATTCTTGTTCCTAATAATACAAATTTTATTTCTTCTATATTTTGTATTTTAGGTCCAATAGCAACTGTTGTATAATGTGTGATTTCTGATAAAGTGCTTGTAGCAATTTTTGTTAATTCTTCAATTTGGTTTACTTTTGTTTCTAATTTTGATTGAATGTATTTTATTTCTTCTAGACTAATATTATCATCTTTAATTAATTCATCTACATAAAATCTATATCCCTTAGCTGATGGTATACGTCCACTTGATGTATGTGGCTTATCTAAGAAACCAACTTTTTCAAGTTCTGCCATATCATTTCTAATTGTTGCACTACTAAAATCCAAACCATATTTATTTACTATACTTCCTGAGCTAACTGGCTCTGCAGTATTTATATATTCATCTACAATTGCTTGCAAAATTCTTTTTTTTCTATTATCTAACATGCCCTCACCTTCTTTTTAGCACTCTTTTGTCTCGACTGCTAAACTGCATATATATTATATCCAAAAAAAGGTATTGTCAATACCTTTTCTCTTAAATTTATGTGAATTTTATGTGAAAATTTTATTAATCCTTACTTTATACAAAAACTAACATAAACAAAATTATTGAAATTACATCCAAAAACACTAACAATAATTTTTCTTTCATTGACAATAGTGAAAGCATTTCAAATTCTACTTTTCCGTATACGGCTACATTTCCACTAGAATAATGACAATGATAATAAATTAATGCAAAAATTTGCTCTGTATAACCTTTCAAAACATATCTTAAATTTATTTTCTTGCTTCTATATTTTTTTAATCCCATGTATATATAATGTAAAAATATATTTTCATCATAGTCTTTCATGAAATAACCTCTATCATCTGTAAATTTTTCCTTAGTTTCTGTATTTGAGAAAATTCCTATTGTTTTTCCTCCTTTTTTACATAAATATAAACCAAAAATATATGCATTTACAGCTTTTATTTCATCATATATTTGAATACTACCTTGATAATTGCATTGATTTAAACTATCTGTTATCTTTTTATTCATTATATTATTATTATATCTTAAATTATTTTTCTCTGTTAAATATTTTTGAAATTCTATTTTATCTTCTGAATTTAAAGTTTCAATACTCACATTCAAATAACTATTATAATTTCCATCATACCCAGAAATAATTTTTATATTGATGTTTGGTAATTTTCCTTCTATTTCCACTTCTATTCCAAATTTTTTATAAAACCTTTTAATTTTTTCTTCATTTATACATTCACGATTTTTAAAGCAAAAAAACACTCTTATTACCTCTTTTCTATATTATGATCTTCTTATTATGATTTCAATTTATTTTTAATATGATAATTTTTCTTTATAAAAAAATTATATCATTATGAATTTTTCATTTCAATAAATTTTTTCATTGCACTTTAAATATTCTTTAGTACTTTTATGCTAAAAAATAATTTTATTATGAATTAATATTTTTTTATTTATATGTAGTCTATATTTTTTGCTATATATTAAATTTTACGAACTTTATTAAATATATTTTTTCTAAAAAAAAATAAATGTAAATACATTTTTCTTTGTATCTACATTTATTTTATTATTTAAACTTTTATATTTTAAACTTCTTCTATTTTTAATAAATTTGTTGTTTTAGCTCCGTTCTTTGGGAAACCTCCTGTTATTGCAATAATATCTCCTGATTGTATTCCCATTACTTCTTTTGCTTTTTCTTTAGCTATCGCTACTACTTCGTCTGTACTTTCTGAAGCTGGAACTATTGTTGGATATACTGCATAGTTAAGTGCTAATGAACGTGCAACTTTTTCTGAATTTGTAGCTGCTAAAATTAAACATCTTGGTTTTAAATTACTTATTCTTCTTGCTGTATCTCCACTTACAGTTGATGCAATTATTAATTTTATATCTAATACACTTGCCGCTTCTACAACACTATCAGCTATTGTTTCTGTAATGTCAACTTCTCTTTCTGAAGCGAATTTATAATCATAATCATAATATTCTTCTGTATCTCTACAGATTTCAGCCATATAACGAACAACTTCTACTGGGAATTTTCCAACAGTTGTTTCTCCTGAAAGCATTACTGCATCTGTACCGTCTAAAACAGCATTTGCAACATCTGAAACTTCTGCTCTAGTTGGTCTTGCACTTTTCTTCATAGATTCTAACATTTCTGTTGCAACTACAACAAATTTACCTTTTTCACGACATCTTTGGATCATTTCTTTTTGATATCTTGGTAATTGTTGCATTGGAACTTCTACACCTAAATCTCCACGTGCTACCATGATTCCGTCTGAAACATCTATTATAGAATCTAAGTTTTCAACACCTGTTGTACTTTCTATTTTAGATATTACTTTCATATCTTCTCTATTATATTCTTTTAAGATTTCTCTTGCAGCAAGTACATCTTCTTTGCAAGAAACAAATGATAATGCAATGTAGTCACCTTCATGTTCACATGCATAAATAATATCTTCTCTATCTACATCACTAATAAATGGTATATCTAATTTTACACCTGGTGCATTTAAACTCTTCTTGTTTCCTAAAACACCACCATTTATTATTTTACAAGTAACTCCATCTTCTTCTACAGATACTACTTCAATTTTCATTAATCCATTTTCTAATAAAACTATTGAACCAACTTTTAAGTTGTCTATAGCTTGTGGATGGTTTACAGAAATTCTTTCTTCATTTCCTAAAACTGTTTCTTTTACTAAACGAATTGTTTTTCCTTCTACTAATGTGATTTCATCATTTTCTAACATTCCGTTTCTGAATTCTGGACCTTTTGTATCATATAAAATAGCAATATTTTTCTTTGTCATTTCTCTTACTTTATGAACAGATTCTACAACAGCTTTTCTTTCTTCCATTGTTGCATGAGAAAAATTAATACGAGCCACATTCATTCCTACTTCTACCATTTTGCACATTACTTCTGGTGCTGTACTAGCAGGACCTATACTACAAATAATTTTTGTCTTTTTCATTATTTAACATCTCCTTTATTTTTTTAACATATCGACTATTATACTCACAATTTGACAAAAAATCAATATTTTACATAAAATTTTCAAAAAATCATTGTTTTTTATTGCTATTCATCTTAAAATATGTATCTGTATTTCCAAAAAGCTGTTTAATTTTTACTTAATCAAAAACTTTCTTAATATTCTATAAATTTTATTTATATTTTACTTATTTTTTACTTTACAAGTTTTTCTTATCTATTTTTTATTTAATCATTATTAATTAATATTCTAGCCATTTGAACACCTGAACAAGAAGCCATCATTAGCCCTCTTGTCATTCCTCCTCCATCTCCAATTGAATATAGATTTTTTACACTTGTTTCAAACTTATTATCTATAACAACTTGATTACTATAAAATTTAATTTCTGGCGCATATAATAAATTTTCTGGATTTGCAAATCCTTCTATTATTTTATCCATATCTCTTATAAAATGTAAAATATCCGTCATTGTTCTATAACCTATTGCAAATGTTATATCTCCTGGAACTGCAGATTTTAATGTTGGCTTAACAAAATTTGATTCAAGCTCTTTTTCCCATGTTCTTTTTCCTCTATAAATATCACCTAATCTTTGAACCAAAACATTTCCCGCACCAAGTTCATTTAAATTTTTTGCAACATTTCTTCCGTAATCTATTGGTTTATTAAATGGATATGTAAAATTATGTGATACTAATATTGCTAAATTTGTGTTAGTACTTTTTTTATCTTTATATGAATGACCATTAACTAAAGTTAAATTATTATCATACACTTCTGATGATACAAATCCACTTGGATTTTGACAAAAAGTTCTTACTTTATCCTTAAAAGGTCCTGGTTTTCCTATAAATTTTCCTTCATACATATATTTATTGATATCTTTCATTATTTCATCTGGTAATTCATATCTTATTCCTATGTCCACAATACCAGTTTTTGTATTTATATTATGTTTTATACACATATCAGATAACCAATTTGCGCCTTTTCTTCCAACCGCTAAAACTACTTTATTTGCATATAACTCTTCTTTTTCATTTTTAGTATTCTTTACTTTAACCCCTTCAATTTTATTTTCTTTTATTATTAAATCTTCAACTATCGTTTCAAATTTCATTTCTATATTATTTTCTTCTAGATAGTCTTCTATTTTTTTATATAATTCATGAGCTTTTTCTGTCCCTAAATGTCTGATTGGAATGTCTACTAACTGAATACCTTCTTTTCTTGCTTTATTTTTTATTTTATCTACTTCGTCTTTATATTTTGTTCCTTCTAGTTTTTTATCAGCTCCAAATTCAAGATATATTTTATCTGTATAGTCAATTAATTTTTTAGTTTCATTAACACCTATATATCTATGAAGATTTCCTCCAACATGAATATCTTCATCTTCTTTATTGTATAAAGATAATTTTCCATCTGAAAACGCTCCTGCTCCTGAGAAACCACTTGTTATATTACAAAAAGGCTTACACTTTGTACACTTTCCTAATTCTTCAATTGGACATTTTCTTTTTTCTACTCTTTTTCCTTGTTCTATCAAAAGAACTTTTTTGTCTTTTATATTTGTTTTTTGGATCATCTCATACGCAAAAAAAATTGAACTTGGCCCCATTCCTATAACAATAACATCATATTTACTATTCATAAAAATCCTCCTTTTTCCAAAAAAAATAGTAAGAGATATATTAATGAAATTTAGTTTTTATTTTTCATCAACCCCTTACTATAATTATTTTTTATTTTTTATTTCTAAACCAATTTTTAAAATAATCCCTTAATAAAACATCATTTTTCTTTTGTATATAAAAATACCCAATAATTGATGTAATTAATGCTCCTACTGCATCTACAAATAAATCTGTCATTGTATCTACTAATCCATCTTGGCCTAATTCTGGAAATCTAAATTTTTGCATATTAGTTCCTAAAATTCTATCTGCACTAAATTCAAAGAATTCCCAAAACACACCCATTGTAACTGCAAAACAAAATGCAAACATTACAACAAAAAATGGACTTAGTTTTATACTATTACTATAACTCTTATTTAATAAATATACAAACATGAATCCAATAACTCCTAAAATAATTCCAGAAGTTGTGTGTAACATTGTATCCCACCAAGGTATTTTATCATAAAAATTTTTAATTTCACCTAAATATTGTGCCCCAAATATAAATAGTGTAATTATAATTTGTAAACTTCCAGGTAAATATACACCGAAACTTTTTTTCAAGTATACTTGGATAAAAAGTTAAAGCAATTGTAAGTATTGCTATAAATATTTGACTATAATCTTTTACAATTATACCTCTTGCAATAATCAAAACTAATAATAATCTTACAATATTTGTAATAACCATATTAATTTTTCTGTTTTTTTGTTCTTTTTCTTCTTCTGTAACTTTTTTTAATGCTTTTTTTATTTTAATCACATCCTTATAGTACTTTTATTAACTCCCCCATATCTTTTCCTTGAATTTTTGGAATTTTTATAATTTCAAATTTAGATACTTTATCTCCAAATTTTATTTCTACAATATCTCCTAATTTCACTTCATAGCTTGGCTTTACTTGTTTTCCATTAACAAATACTCTTCCACTATCTGCTGCCTCATTTGCTACTGTTCTTCTTTTTATGACTCTTGCTATTTTTAAAAATTTATCTAATCTCATAAATTACTTCCTTTCAATAGTTTTTATATCACATTTATATTTTTTAGTAAATAGCTGTTCTTAGATTTTAGTATAATAAATTCTTCCATATTTACTAAAAGATTTTCCTATTTTTTTGACTTTTTATTTCCAAATATACTTATTTTACCCAATATATAATTTATATAGATATTATTTTTGTATTATTATGGGTTTTTATCATCTATTTTGTATTATTACATCATATGATTGTTATTTACTTTTTTATTAATATAGTTTAAAATATTATTACTAATTTGTAAGGGAGGTTATCCAAAATGCAGCATGCGCTAAAAGAGGAAGTCAAAGATGAACTCTGCGGAAAGTACATTGTTGTATCAAACCCATCTAATGAGTCTGATAAACTTTCCAAAGAAGAACTGCTTGACATCTTTTCTCTTCTTCTTGATCACACATTCGTTTACGAAAATGGATTCATTTATGTTTGTATCTAACACATATTTGTAGTCCCTGCCGCGTTACAATTATAGCGCAAAGTAAAGACATATTTTTTAAATATGTCTTTACTTTTTATATAATATTTTAAAGTTCTATTAATTTATTTAATTGCATAGAAAAAATATATGTATGCACGACTTCTCTTTTTAAGCTTGATTCTAATGCTTTTTTATATATTTCTAATTGCTTATTATATTTTTTTACTAGTTTATCTTCTTCCCCTTCTTTTATGTAGTCTGTTTTAAAATCTACTAATATTAATTCATTATTCTTATTTATATAATATAGATCTATTATTCCTTGTACTAATATAGTTTCGTCTGTATCTAGTTCAAATACATCTTTTGCTAAGATATTTATATAAAATGGTTTCTCTTTATTTATCTCTTTTGCACTTTTTAGTTCATTCCACAAACTTGATTTTGTATACTCATACAATTTATTTATTTGTATTGCTTCTTTTTCGTTTTCTGTTATTATATTTTTTGCACATAATCCATCTACCATTATTTGCAATTTTTCAATATTATATTCTTCTTTTTCATTCATTTTTTGAACACATAAATGCATTAAAGTTCCTTTTTTACTACTCGTAATTTTTTCTTCTTTATTTAAAAATTTGGGTTTATTAGTTAGCATTTTATATTCTTGTATGTTTTTTATTTCTACAGTTTCCTCTAAGCTCGATATATTTTCATTTTCCAATTCTTTTATTTTAGTAACAGATGTCTTAGTAGGTATTAATATAGAATCTATATATTCATATTTCCACTTAAGTTTTTTTATTATATCTTCATTATTAGTAGTTACTCTTTTCTTTAACTGGTCTAAAAAATCTTTTTGCTCATCTTCTTTTTCTTCTTTTTGTCCATGTTTTAATATTTCATTTTTCTTATGTATTTTAACTGAAAATATACTATCTGTTTTTTCTTTGTTATTTAAATATACAAGTTCTAGCCAATCTAAATATGATTTATATTTCTTTATTAATAACGGATTAATTTTAGTTTTATTTTCTTTATCTTCATACATATTAAGCATTTTTTCTTTATCTTTTAAAGCTTTTTCTGCATCCTTTCTTAGTCCTGTTATTATTAACCTTTCTTTTGCCCTTGTTAGCGCAACATACAATATTCTCATTTCTTCTGATAAAGTTTCTTTATAAGAATTGATTCTTATAGCTTCTTTTGCTAGAGTATTATATTCTATTCTGTTTTCATAATTTATATATTTTGGACCTAATCCTATATCTTGGTGCATTAATATTGTATCGTTTAGATCTTGCATATTAAATCCTTTTCCTGTTCCTGCTAAAAATACAACTGGAAATTCTAATCCTTTACTTTTATGAATACTCATAATTCTTACAACATCTTCATTTTCGCCTATTAATTTAGCAGATGTCATATCGCCACTTGTAGTTTTTAATTTATCTATAAAGTTAATAAAATTAAATAAACCTTTAAAACTTGCTTTTTCATATTGCTTTGCTCTTTCAAAAAGCATCTTTAAATTTGCTCTTCTTAATTCTCCATTTGGCATTAATCCGAACATAATTATAATAATTAGTTTCCATATATATGTTCCAAATCAATTCATCTAGTGGCTTTTCATTAACTTTATTTTGCCAAGATTTTAATTCTTCTAAAAAGTTTTCAATTTTTAATTTTAGGTTTTCCTCACACTGAATTCTTGCACTTATAAAAGCTTCATAAAAATTAGACTCTTTATTACATAATCTTATTTTTACTAATTCATCATCTGTAAATCCACCTATACTTGATCTTAAAACGCTAACAAAAGGAATGTCTTGTGTAGGATTATCTATTATTTTTAACACAGATAAAATAGTTTGTACTTCTATACTATCTAAAAATTCAGATGAAGTGTCACTAAACACTGGTATATTTAATGCACTAATTTCTTTTTCATATATAGGTGCTAATGTTGATGTTGCTCTTAATAAAATTACAATATCTTTATATGTTATTTTCCTATATCCGATTTTTTTATCATATACAACATAATCAGGATTATTTAATAATTCATTAATCCTATTTGCTACATATTTTGCTTCTATAACACTATTTTCTAATATAGGTTCATCACTTTCATTTTTTTCTATGCTTTTACTACTATCATTTTCTTCTTCTTCATCATCTTCTTTAAGATCTATTATTTCTAAGTTTGTAATACCTGCATATACAGATTTTATATTTTCTGGCGGTTCATAATTTGCTCCCAAATTTAAATATTCATCTTTATCATATAGAATATCTCCAATCTCTTTTGTCATAATATTATCAAAAACTAAGTTTGTAAAATCTAGTATATTTTGTCTACTTCTAAAATTTTTAAATAATTTTATTTTTAAATCTCTTCCTTGCTCTTTATCTATACTATATTTTTCATATTTTTCTAAAAACAATTCTGGTCTTGCTTGTCTGAACTTATATATACTTTGCTTAACATCTCCAACCATAAATATATTGTTTCCTTTTGAAATACTTCTTAAAATATATTCTTGTACCAAATTACTATCTTGATATTCATCTATTGCTATTTCTTCAAATTTTTCTTTATATTCATTTGCAATTTCTGTACTAATAAGATTTCCTTTATCGTCTTTTTTTACAAGCAATTCTAATGCAAAGTGCTCTATATCATTAAAATCTATTATATTTTTTTCTCTTTTCTTGTATTTAAATCTATCACTAAATTCTAATATTAAATTTTTTAAACTATTTAAAATTGAATACATTTCTTTAATATCATTATTAGCCGCTTCTGAATTATATAATAAAACTTTATTTATACTTGATGATATTTTTTTCTTTATATCGTCTCTTATTTTTTTTGCTTCATCTTTTAATTCTATTGTAACTTTTCTATCTACTGGCCATTTCATCCACTCTATATTAGAATGATTATAAGCACTATCCCATGTATTTAAATTATTTAGTAAAGATTGAAGCTCATATGTATCATTTTGTATAACTTTTATATATTTCTCTAACTCATCAAATTTTTTCATCTCTTTAGCTAAATTTTCTAATCTTATTATGCAATCTTTAACATCTTCTGAAAAGCTTTCTAGCAAAATTTTACCCCAAATTGTACCTGAAAAGTCATCAGTTATATCATCAATTTTAAACATTTTAACTTTTTCTTCTATCCATTCTTTAGGGAAAGGACTACTTTGAATAAATTTATATATAGTAATTATTAATTCTTTTAATGATTCATCATCTCTATAATTTGTATATGTATTAATTAATTTAATAAATTCCTTATCATTATTTAAATATTTTTCCTCAAATAATTCTTCAATTACATCTTGTTTTAATAATTCTATTTCTCCTGTATCCCCCACTCTAAAGTTCGCAGGTATATCTAATTCATAAAAATGATTACGTATAACATCTAAACAAAATGAATGAATTGTACATATGCTTGCTTTATTTAATAATATAATTTGTTTTTGTAGAGCTTCATCTTCTGGATTTTCATCAATTTGTTTGTATATTGCATCTAAAATTCTCTCTCTCATCTCACTTGCTGCAGCATTTGTAAAAGTAACAATCAAAATTTTATCTATATCTATTTTATCTTTTATAACCTTACTTATCATTCTTTCAACAAGAACTGCTGTTTTTCCACTTCCGAGCTGCTGCTGCTACTAATATATTAGAATTTTTTTCTTCTATTGCTTGCATTTGCTCTTTAGTCCATTTTACTTTACTCATTTTTCCTCCACTTTTGTAAATTTCTTTATATTTTTACCATTCTTATTTTTATTATATTATCATTATATTATTGTTTTTTAAATAGAAAAATTAAAATTGCCAAAATTTCCAATTTGAATTTTGGTAATTTTGACAACTTTATTTTTATTTTATATACATATTAGGATCTATTTGAACATTGTCTTTTAAAATTTCAAAATGTAAATGTGATTCATCCGAAATTTCAAAAGTAGCTGTATTTCCTACAGTTCCTATCGTTTGCCCTTTTTTTACATTTTCTCCAGCTGTTACAAATTCTGCTGTTAACAAATTAGAATATACAGTACTATATCCATTATTATGCTCTATTACTACTGTTAGTCCATATCTTGGATCATTTTTTATTGACTTTATTTTTCCCTCTTCAGATGCTTTAACAATAGTAGTTTTATCTGCTTTTATATCGATTCCTGCATGTGTTACCCATTCTTTTAAAGTATCTGAATAAACCAATTTATCTTTAGCATATTCTTTTATAACATCACCTTCAACGGGCATTGAAAATACTGGATCTAATTTTTTTGTTTCCTTTTTAGCTACATTTTTTTCTGTATTTACATTTTTGCTTTCTTCCTTAACAGTAGTATTATTGGATTTGTTTTCAGAAGTTTCTTTCCTATTTTTTACCTGATTTACTTCGTTTTTACTCTTTTCTGAACTTGTATCTACTACCACTACTGTATTTGACTCTTCTTTAGCTTCATTAACAGATTTTCCTATACTACTACTTGTTTGACTTGCTATATTACTTCCCTCTGTTGCTAAACTTGCTATTTTATCATTATTTATTTGTCCAAGTTTTGATTCTTCTGCATTTTTATTTCCATAAATGAAAAACGAAACTACAACTACTATTATTAGTAGAGAAACAATCCCACCTGATGTAAATAACATTTTATTTAAACTCGCTTTTTGTATATTTCTTTTTCTTTGTATATCTTTTCTCATAAAATAACTTCCTCCTTAATTTTTCTTTAGTATAATTATTTCCTTTTGAGAGAAATTTATACAGGAAAAAAAACATAAATAAATTTTATTATAGATTTAATAAGCTATAAATCTATAATTTCCACACCAATGTAAAAATGTGTAATAATCTCCTCACAATTTTTTCCTTGTTTTGCTAGGCTATCTGCTCCAGTTTGACTCATACCAACTCCATGTCCATATCCTATTACTGAAAAAATTATATTATCACCATCAATTTCAACTTCAAAATTTGCAGATTTCAGTCCAAATATACTCCTTACTTCTACTCCTGATAAATTCTTATTTCCAATTTTTATAGTTTTAACTCTATTTCCTTTTGTATATTCCAAAATTTGTATTGCATTTTCTTCTTCAAAATTAATAGAAAAGTCTTGATATTTTGACTTTATTTTATCTATTAATTCTTGTTTTTGCATATTAACTTCTGACTTATATTGAGTATAAGCTTCTTCACCTGATGTTTGAACAGTTTGAAGATATGGATAACCAGAGCCTCCCCATACGTTAATTGGTGCTTCTGTACTCCCTCCACTATTAGAATGAAAAAATGCATTTATTGGCTCTCCATTATATGTTATAATTTTTCCTTTTGTTTCTTTTACTGCTGATACTATTTTATTCCAGTTACTTTTCCTTTCTTTTTCGTCCCATTTATTTAATCTATCTTCTTTTGAAATCCAAGCCTGACAACAACCTGAATCGTCACATATATCGGCTTCTTGGTGTTTTCCAGCATTATGTATAATTTTATAAATTGTATACGTTCTTGCAACAATGCTTTGTGCTTTTAATGCCTCTTTTTCAAAGCTTGCTGGCATTTCTGCAGATACTACTCCATATAAATATTCATCCAAATTTAAGTTTTCTACACTTCCAGTTTTGGTGTGTAATACTTTTACTGTATTATATTTTTTATAATCATATGATGATTCATTTATATTTGATGAATTTTCATTTTTATTATCTATATTTTCTATTTTACTAAATGTTTGTTTACTATCTCCAAATTTATTTGTAAATAATATTGGAATCAAAAAAGAAATTAATATTAATATCAAAATATAGATAATTAATTTTCGCATAATTCCTCCTTTTTATATTACAAGTTTAAGTCTCATTGAGTTTAGTACTTTTTTTTCAATTCTGGATACTTGTACTTGGGTAATTCCTAATACTTTAGCAACTTCACTTTGGGTTTGTCCTTTATAGTATCTTAATAAAATCAATTGTTTTTCTCTATCTTCTAGATTTTCTATTAATTGATTTATGCAAATTTTATCTACTACATTATTTGATTCATTTATACTACTACTTATTTTATCTAATATGCTAATACCTTCATCATCTCCTGAATATGCTTTATCATATATAGACTCGATTGGATTAAATGAATCTAATGCTGCTGCAATTTCTTCTTTTGAAATTTTCAAAATTTTAGAAATTTCATCAACCTTAATTTCTTTCCCATTTTTTCTCATATATTCTTTTTGTAGTTCTTTAATTTTAATTCCTAGTTCTTTCATACTTCTACTAACTTTAATTGGTCCATCATCTCTAATAAATCTTTTTATTTCACCTAATATATACGGTACAGCATATGTAGATAGTTTTACTTCTAAATTTGTATCAAATCTTTTTATTGCTTTTACTAAACCGAAGTGAACCTATTTGATATAAGTCTTCTAATTCATAACCTCTACTATTAAATCTTTTTACTATACTCCAAACCAAACCGCTATTTTGCTTAACTAATTTAGACATAGCCTCTTGATTTCCATTTTGAGCTTTATAAATTTCTTCCATACTATTTTCGTACATATTTTTTCCTGCCTCTCTTATCTTCTTCCTAGATTAGCTAGCTCTATTTTCTCTATATTTTCTTCAACCTCCTCTTTTTTTATAAATTTCTTCATTGTTACTTTTGTACCTAAACCTAGAACAGAATCAACATTAATTTCATCCATGAAACTTTCCATTATTGTAAATCCCATTCCAGATCTCTCTAAATTAGGTTTTGACGTATATAGTGGTTTTCTTGCCATTTCTACATTTTCAATACCTTTACCAGTATCTGAAATTTCTATTTCTATACAATTTGCAAAAATTCTACATACTATTTTTACAATTCCATTAATCCCTTCATATCCATGAACAATACTATTAGTAACTGCTTCAGATACAGCTGTTTTTATATCTGCCATTTCTTCTATTGTAGGATCTAATTGAGAAGCAAAAGCAGCAACAGATATACGTGCAAAAGCTTCATTGTTCGATTTACTTAAAAATTCTAATTTCATTTCATTTTCATATAGACTTTTCATAGCTTTTCTCCTTATTTTAACTATTTATATTTATTTAAAATTTATTTTGTAATTTTTATAAAAATATGTTATGACACATTTAAATTTATATCTTTTCTTATTGGTACTATTTTTAAAACACCACTCATTTCAAATACTTTTCTTATACTTGGTTTTACATTTATCATTTCTAGACTTCCACCAAATGTTTTTACTATTTTATATCTTCCTATTAACATTCCGATCCCTGCACTATCCATAAAAGTAACATTGCCAAAATCAAATACAACTTTTCTAGGCATATATCTCGTAATTTCATTATCTGCTTTCCTCCTTATATCTTGTGTAGTATGATGATCAATTTCTTCTGTTATTTTTAATATCAAAAGCTTGTCTTCTTGAATGTACTTGCTATTCAATTTCACACTCCTCCTTCTTTTGTTTTTTATATTATAAACCCATTTCCATTTTTTTCCTATAGCAAAACATAGGAACTTTTATCGATTTATGGGAAGTTTTCGACATTTATTGACTTTTATACTTTGTTATTTTCTAAAAAAATAAAAATGAAGATATTTATAGATTGTTACTTTCTTCTAAAGAACCACTAATTTTTCTTGAGAAACTAAATCATTCTATTTCAAATAAACTATATGCTTTCTTAATCACAACTCCAAAACTTTCAAAATCAAAATCTTTAAAATTTGATATTTCCTTTTATACAGGCCGGTGTTGTTAATCAAGTTTTGCGATATTTTAATGAATCTTCTAATTATTCCTTAGATGATATTAGTTCTTATTCAAAAAAAATATTTAATGCATTATTTCTTATTTAAAATAAATAAAAGCGAACCAAATGGTAAATATGAGTATTTAGTTAATTTTTACTAAATCTCCTATTCTTTCATTTGGTTCACTTTTTAATTTATTTCATTCCATTTAATCTTTCTATTGTATTTTCTAACATTTCTTTATATTTTGATAATTTTTCTTTTTCTTCTTTAACTTTACTTTCTGGTGCTTTATTTATAAATCCAGGATTTGAAAGCATTTTTTCTCCTCTTAATACTTCTTTTTCTAATCTCTCTTTTTCTTTTTCTAATCTCTCTTTTTCAGCTTCTATATCTACTAAATCTTCAAATGGTATATATATTTCTAAATCTTTTTGTATTATTGAAAAACTATTTTCTGGAATATCTTTTTTATCTTTTTGTATTATAATTTCATTTGCAAATCCCAACTTTTTCAAAAATTCTTTACTCTCTTCTATTAATTTATCATACTTTTCTGTTACACATATTAATTTTGACTTTCTTGAAGGATGAACATTCATATTGTTTCTTATATTTCTTATTTCACCAATTATAGATTTTATCATTTCGATTTCATCTTCTTCTTTTGCAAAATTCAATTTTTCTTTGTATTTTGGCCATTCTGAAATCATTATACTTTCATCATTATTATATAGTTTAGTATATATTTCTTCTGTTACAAATGGCATTATTGGATGTAGCATTTTTAAACTATATTCTAAAACAGTATTTAAAGTAAACATAGCTTCTTTTCTATTTAGACATTTTTTATCATATAAACGTGTTTTTACAATCTCTATATACCAATCGCAAAATTCATTCCAAATAAAATCATATATTTTTTGTGTTGCAACACCCAAATCATAATTATCAATATTTGTTGCCATTTCTTTTGCTAACTTATTTGCTTTTGACAAAATCCATTTATCTTCTATTGCCAATTTTGATAAATCATATTTTCCATCATAATCTTTTAAATTCATTAAAACAAATTTTGATGCATTCCATAATTTATTTGCAAAGTTTGAGCCTTGTTCAACTTTTGCTGGAATATATCTTATATCATTTCCGAAACTAATTCCAAGAACTAAAGAAAATCTTAATGCATCTGCTCCATATTCATCTATTACTTGTAGTGGATCTACTCCATTTCCAAGAGTTTTACTCATTTTTCTTCCTTGTTCGTCTCTAACCATTCCATGAATTATTACATCTGAAAAAGGTTTTTTACCTAAATATTCAAGCCCTGAAAAAATCATTCTAGATACCCACAAAGATATAATATCATACCCTGTTACTAATGTATTAGTTGGATAAAATGTTTTTAAATCTTCTGTTTCTTCTGGCCATCCAAGTGTAGAAAAAGGCCATAATGCTGAACTAAACCATGTATCTAATGTATCTGGATCTTGAACTAATTCTTTACATCCACATTTACTACATTGTTCTGGCATCTTACTTGCAACATGTATACTTCCACATTCTTTACAATAATATGCTGGAATTCTATGTCCCCAATATAATTGACGTGATATACACCAATCATGCAAATTTTCCATCCAATTGAAATATGTCTTATCATATTTAGAAGGTATAAATTTAATATCTCCTGACTTAACTGCTTCTATTGCTGGCTTAGCAAGCTCATCCATTTTTACAAACCATTGATCTGAAATTGTTGGTTCGATTGTTGTTTTACATCTTTCACATTTTGCAACATTATGCGTATAATCTTCGATTTTTATTAAACATCCTAAATCCTTTAACATATTTACTATTATATTTCTTGCTTCATATGCATTCATTCCTTTTACTTCAGGAATTAAATCATTCATTATTAAATTACTATCAAAAACTTCTACAAATTCTAGATTATTTTTAATTCCTGCTTGATAATCATTTGGATCATGACATGGTGTTAATTTAACACATCCTGTTCCAAATTCCATATCTACAAATGGATCTGCTATTATTGGTATTTCTTTATTCATGATAGGTAAAATACACTTTTTGCCTATTAAATGTTTAAATCTAGCATCTTTTGGATTTACTGCTACACCTGTATCACCAAGCATTGTTTCTGGTCTAGTTGTTGCCACTACTAAATATTCATCAGAATCTTTTATTTGATATTTTATATACCAAATATGTGATGCTTCTTCTTTATATTCAACTTCAGCATCAGAAATTGATGTTTTGCAATTTGGACACCAATTTATCATTCTTTTTCCTTTATAAATATATCCTTTTTCATATAATTTTAGAAATACTGTTTCTACTGCCTTAGACAACCCCTCATCTAAAGTAAAACGGCTTCTATCCCAATCACAAGAACACCCCATTTTTCTTTGTTGTTTTTGAATTGTTCCACCATATTCTTTAGTCCAGTCCCATGCTTCTTTTAAAAACTCTTCACGTGTTAAATCAGATTTTTTCTTACCTTTTTCACGTAGTTTTTGTACTACTTTCATCTCTGTAGATATAGCTGCATGATCTGTTCCTGGAAGCCATAGAGTATTAAATCCTTGCATTCTTTTATATCTAATTAAAAAGTCTTGTATAGTAGCATCTAAAGCATGTCCCATATGAAGTTTTCCTGTTACATTTGGTGGTGGCATCATTATTGAATATGCTTCTTTTGTCTTATCCATACTTGGTTTAAAATATCCCTTTTCTTCCCAATCTTGATAAAGTCTTTCTTCAAAATCTTTTGGATTATATTTTTCGTTTAGTTCATGATTTTTCATATTTTTTCCTCCTTTATAAAATTCATCTTAAAAAAAAATAATCCTCTATCCCTTAAAATAAGGGCGAGGATCTATATTTTTCGCGGTACCACCTTAATTTACTAATAAAAAATTATTAGTATCTCTTATAAGCCTATAACGTGGCTTCCACGAATATATTTACTAAAATTTCGATATATCAACAAAAAAGCTACCTTCAATTTTCTTTTCTATAAGAAGCTCTCAGCTTAAAACTTCTTTTCTCTTTTCTAGCCAGTTTAAATTTACTCCTCTTTTTTATAGTTTTTATTTATTACTTTTTTATCTTATCATCATTTTTATTAAATTACAACTATTTTTAAGTTTTTATATTAAAAAGTATATACTTTCATTTTTTATTCTATTTCATAAAATCTTAATATCTATTAACAATTATATATAAAAAATTATTACTTACATTTTGCTTATTTTAGTAACATTATGCAAAAAATATTATAAATGCTCCAATCATTGCAATAATAAAACCTACCACTTTTAGTCCAAAGGCTCCTTCGTTTTGATCTCCAAAACTAAAAAATTTCTTAGTTATAATTCTAGAATCATATATCATAATTACACCAATTAGACCTAATACCAAGCCAACAATTATTAATATCACTTTTCCCATAATTTTTTATTCTTCAAAAAACTCTACTGTATATTTACATTCAAACTCTTCATTTGGTTTTAATATAATTATATCTGTTTTTTGTGTAAATACTCCGCTTGATTTAACAGTATCTGCTGTAGTTTTCCAAGGCTCTATACATATAAATGGTGCATTTGGTTTAGACCAAACAGCTAAATATGGAAATCCTGAAAAATCCATTGTTAATACTGTTTTATTAGTATCACGTTTTTTTAGGCTTATTTTTGAAGATGTTATTCCTTTCATTATTAAAGCATCATTATTAAAAGTATCTTTATTTATATAAATTCTTCTTTTATCATCAATTCTATTTTTCGCATATTCTGTTCCAATTAATCCATCAACTAAATATAGAAAATGAATTTTATCTTCATCTTCTTCGAATTCTAGATAATAATTTTCATTTTTTAAGTCTTCACTATTTATTTTAAATGCTGGATGCCCACCAATTCCAAATGGCATATTAGTGTCTCCTGTATTAATAACTTTATATATTGTAGTTAATTTATTATCATCTAATCTATATGTTGTGTATAACTCAAAATCAAATGGAAATTTTGAAATAGTATTTTTATTACTTTTTAATACATAAGAATGAAAATTATCTAACTTAGTAATTGGTTCAAATTCTAAGTCTCTTGCAAATCCATGTTGTGGCATCTCATATGTCTTGCCGTTAATTATGGTTTGATTTTTCTTTAGTTTACCTACTGTAGGGAATAATACTGGTGAATGTCTTTTCCAGAAAACTTTTCCATTTTCGTCTACGCAATCTTCACCTTGATGAATTCTTTCTACTCCATTTAGTTTGAAGCTTACTAATTCCCCACCAAATTTAGAAGTCAACATTTGAGTATGCATATCCCATTCTCCTTAATCCAATTTTTCTTACTATATAATATTGTGTTTTTATGTAAATGTCAAGTGTTTTACATAAAAAATGTCATATTCTGTTACATTAATGAATACTAGTTTCTGATTAAACTATTATATATTTTTTATAATCAAAAACTAGTATTTATTAATTAGATTTCTACAGGAAATTTTTTAAGATCTTTTATTTAAGCTTTTATATTATCAATTCCACCTTTTAAATTATATACATTTCTATACCCTAAAGAATCTAAAATTTTCTTTCCTTTCAAACTACGAATGCCAGAGCTACAATATAAAATTATTATACTATCTCTATTTTGTATTCTATAAGGAATCTCCTTTCGTAGTTCATATAATGGAATACAAATCGCTCCATCTAAGTGTCCTTCATTATACTCTTGAATACTTCTTACATCTATAAATTTAGCATTTTGAAAATTGATCATATCTAAAGCTTCTTTATAATTAATATCTTTTTCTAAACATCTTGTAAAAAATCCACCTATTTTTTTTAAAAGCTTTTCCATCTTTCCTCCTAAAAAAAGATATCTAGTATATAATATTCTAGATATCTCTTTTTGGTTAAGCTTTTTTACTTTCCTCACTTTTTTTACTTTCAAGCTGTCTTGTAAGTTCTATATTGCTTGCAATTATTGTAAGAATATATACAAATAGGCATGCTGGTACAAATAATCTATTAATAGGAACTCTCGCAATTGCTATAACACTTAGCAACAAAGCTTCTGCTATTATTAATACTATACCTTCTTGTAAAACTACTTTTACACTTCCTAATTTTCTATATATACTTCCCATTACTATCAAAACAATTACTGTTACTGATAATCCTGGCCATTTATATGGTTCTACAATATCCCTTATTCTATAACTTGGAACATCTGATACTGTTACTAAATTACTTGTATCTGTTATTTCATATTTTTCACTTAATTTTTGTTTTAAATTTTCTACTTGTTCATCTGAAATATTTTTTGCTTTTATACAAAACATATCATCAAATTTTTCTACTTTAGTTATAAGTACATTCTCATCTGGAATTACTTCTTTTACTATTTTATTAACATCTTCTATATTATAATCTTTTCCTAAGAATATTTTTACTTCACGATGATTAGAATATATTGTATCTACATTAAATCCTATAGTAGCAACTACAATTATACCTATCACTATAATAATTGCTAAAACTGCATATACTATTTTTTTCATATATTAACCCTCTTTTCAATTATTTATTATCTTCTGAATTTGACATTAATGCTTTTGTTATTAAAAAACTATACACAACCATCACTAATATTGCCCAGAACATTATCATACCAAAACTTGCTACCTGCACATTTTTTATAAAAGAAAATACTACAGAGATAATCAAACATGGCATATATATTAATAAAAATTGATAAGATATCTTTTTATGTTCTTTCTTTCCTTCTTTATCTGCTTTTATAATATTTAGTATATATATATAATTCATTATAATACTTAATAATACTGCAAGTATACCTGTAAATGTAACTACAACATTTGCATATCTTATAGTAATTAATAATGTTGCTACAAATCCAATTAAATTAATAATTGCTAATAAACCTTGTTTTTTATATTTTATAATTGTAAATATTGCTATTACAGCTGCTACTATTAAAAATATTATTAATAGCTTTTGTAAAATATCATTTGTAATCTCAGATTGAACATATAAATTTGTATCTAACTTATATGTTAATGGCATTACATCTGTTTTTAATAACACTGCAAAATTAGAAGCTTGTGTTAAATATTTTTGTAGATCTTCACTACTTGTTGAATTGGCACTTCCCATAGATAATTGTAATAAACCATCTTTTACTTCTTCATCAAAATATGTTGTTAACTGTGTTTCGTCATCTAATACAAGTTCAATTTGTTTTTTAGTTTCATTTCCTTCATCATCTTTTGTTGCTACATACTCTTTACTTATTTCATTTAATATTTTTGTTCCTTCTTTATTAAATTGTATATTTATAAATACTGATGTTCCACTTGTTGTATTTCCATAACCAACTTTTACATCTTTAATATCATTATTTGTTAATAAAACTCTTTTATCTTCAGAATCAATTATTTTAAATTCTCCGCGTGGTGTCATTTCAGATACTATTGTATCTGTATTACTATCTTCTGGTATTGTTACATATATCTCACCATTTGAAGATGATTTTCTTATTTCATATTCTTTTACACTTAATAAATTTAATCTTTCTTCTACGATTTTTTTAACTTTTTCATAATTTTCATCATTTAAAGAATCTTTACTATTTACAGGAGTTTCTTCTTTAGTGTATTCATCTTTTTTAGATTCGTCTATACTAGATGATTCTACTTCCTTTCCCTCACTATCATAATACTTTGTATTAACTGTTTCGTCAGGTTTTATATTAAAAACTCTTCCACCTTTGAAATCCATTCCTAATTCATAATCTGGTAAAATATTTTTCATTCTGTTTTTATCTTTTACAAATATTCCCATAAAAGATATCAAAGAAATTAATATAATTACTAGTATTGTTAATATTGTTTTTAAAGTTCTGTTTTTTGCTTTCACTTTAACTCCTCCTAAAACTTATAATAATTTTGTACCATTAATAACTAATTCAAACCATATTCCTAAATATTTTGCAGCGTATTTACTCATCATAGTTCTATCCATAAAAATTTCAAAATAGTCTAATACTGGTGAAATTTTAGTATCTATTGTTAAATCTAAAATTACTTTTCTTTCATCTTTATTTATAATAAACTCTGAATTTGTAACTGCATAATTTACTTTATCATGTTTATCAAAAGATGATATATTAGTATTTACTACTCTGTCTCTATGAACATCTGATTTATCTGCTAATATTAGAGCTGCAGATATATCACTCACTGCTGTTCCTGTTTGTTCATCGTGGTTTCCGAATTGCCATCATGATTTCTGTTCTTTTTTCAACATCCATTCCCATGTCTTTTAATATCTCATAGGCAAGTATTGCACCAGAGTGCGCATGATCTACACGGTTAACACAATTTCCTATATCGTGCATATATCCTGCAATTTTTGCAAGTTCTATTCTTTCTTTACTATATCCTAAAGTTTCTAATACTTTTCCTGCACGATTTGATACAATATTTATGTGCCTTGTAGAATGTTCTGTATAACCTAAAACATTAAGTTGTTTTTGAGAACTTTTTATTAGTTCTTGAACCTCCAAATTATTTTTTAAATCTTCTAATGTTATCATTATACTCCTCCATGTTTCTAAATTTTATATTAAAACAAAAAAAATATCAACTATTTTAATAAAAAAAAGTATGATATTTTTAGCTATTTTGATAATATATTTTTCTTTTATTTTTTTGAGTCTATATTAACTCCTATTACCCCACCAATCATTCCACTTATTATGGAACTAATAATCATTATAATTGATTCCAAATTTAATTCAAATCCTACAAAACATATACTTGATAAAATATATATTACCATAATATATATAGTTCCAACTAAAGCACCGTTAACAATCCCTTTTCTTTTTATTTTTATAGAACTTAATGAACTTCCTACTAAAATACTAATTATACTAATTATTATTACCACTGGTTTTATTGTATTTTCTTGTATATTTGTTAGACCAGATAGATACTGCGGTGCAGCCCCTGCGGGTCCATGGGGAAGGTCAGCAGGCGGCCGTCATCTACCTCAGACGCCACAGAAAGGGCTGATAGCACCGAGACGCCTACGCCTTGGGCGGTCATACGCTTGATGGCCTCCGGGTCATCCACTCTGGCCACGATGTGCAGGTCCTGATCGGCAAGGCCCATATTCCGCATATAGGACTGCACGGTGCGGTCCGTGCCGGATCCCTCTTCACGGGCTACCGTCGGCTCCCGCAGCAAATCACGGCCATAGACATTCTGCTTCTTCAAAGCCTGATAGTGAGGATTGTTGGCGGTACACATCACCAGATGATCCTCCAGCATGGGGAAGTAGGTCATGGAATCCGGCTCCAGCATAGCTCCCACGAAGCCCAACCGCACGGAGCCGCTGTGGAGCAGCTTGTGGATCTGGGCCGAGTCGCCCCGGCGCAGATGGTAGCGAACGCCCGTAATCTGCTTCATATACTGAGCCAGCAGCTCCGGCAGCAGATACTGCGCCGGTACCGTGGAGGCTCCCAGCAGCAGGGGAAGGCCTGCGCCATCCTGATCGACGAGGTCGACATCAAGACCTTCACGCTGCAATATCCCTCGCTGCTGTTTCCC
>OGYN01000052.1_pt1 | contig 94411 bp, 83 predicted proteins | sample 1576551 | NCBI WGS metagenome assembly OGYN01 (sample SAMEA3541589, study PRJEB24748) | human gut metagenome | biome: human gut; feature: human-associated habitat; material: faeces | place: China | collected 2012 | reverse complement strand
ACTGTGAAGTTGGATACGGGCTTTTTTTGTGTTTCTTAATATGTTTACTTTAAATAATCACGATTAGTTGCGTAGACTAGATTTAGTAGATGATGCCGAAGAACCAGGTATAACCGTAAAGACTGCCAACACAATCAGGTATATCCTTACGATACGTTCACTTTACCGAAATTACTTCACACGGAATCCTTCTAAAATTTAAACATACAGATTTACCATAAGGAAACGAAGACAGGGCAACCGCATCAAAATTTTCCAAGGTTGCGATCTTCATACGGAGTTTTCTACAAATCTTCTATCACTCTATCACTACGAAGGTTGTGGCTATTAATATTCAAGAGTTAAAGACAGTGATACAGAACGTTTCCCTCTATCACTCCTCTATCACTTCTGAAACATTGCATTTTATCATATTATTGAAAAACAGCACATTGTTTTCTTTTGCTTTTGAAAAAGCATATGAAATAATCGAATAAACAAATGTAAAAACGAATATAATAGGTATTAAATTGGCGAAATACGGTTCTTCATTTCACAAAAGCCCTCTCTTTTTTTAGCAGAAACAAGCAGATAATTCCGTAAACACCCCCATGTTGCCATCCTTAACATCCGGGTGTAGAGAGTCGGTACATCCGGGTGTAAGAGGGGGCAACATGGGGATGTCCGGCAACTAAAGTGCCTTGCCGAGCAATGAAAACCACCCGGTTTTACCGATTTTACAGCCGTTTTTGCATAAAATAATCGAGTGATTTGTTGCGTATTTTGTCATGGTTGCAATATTTATACTTGAAACGTAAGCTGAATGTCCTGTTTCCATACCTTACCTTATAACAGGGAATATTCATTTTTCAAGCAGGATGATCATACCACTTCTCCCCATAATTTCGCATTGTTCCAAGTTGTTCAGCCGGCTACCCCATTGTATGTCCCTTATTTCCGGCAATGAAATCGTAGCTGGGTGGAAACCTAATGCTTTCTCATCGATGGATATTTTTGCCTTTTGTGGTAGATCCGTCCAATTGGCTATCACGAGAAGAGCTTTATTTTCATTCGTATAAACGGTTGCAAGGAGATTTGCATTGTCCGTTTTAACAGGGTTGTTTTCATCCCAATAGCCATGCATGGTTGCTTTATCCATTCCGAACGAATCCCACAATTGCCAGAGTGGAACAGGATTACCGCTCCAGGGTAAACGGGGAAGCATTCCAAATACCATACCCCGAAAAGGATTGCGTGCGTCCAGTGTCTCGCTTAACAAGCCAAACGGAATACCAGACATTTCCACCAACCAGAAGTCTACCGAGTTGTCAGCTTTGAAACCTTCGCCAATCCAAGTGCGATCGATGTAAGGGAGAAGCTCTGTATAAAGATGCAGGGAGTTGGCATAACCAGCCCACTGGTTCATGTGGTTCCAAGAGTGAATGTCGATCAGGCGTCGCTTGCCGTCTGCATCGAGGATGCGTCGAGCACGTTGCAGCGTTTTACGGTCAAGAGCGCTATCGTCAATATAAATGCCGTCGACTCCCAAGTTTTTCACCATCCAATCCAGTCCGGCCAGATAATAGTTGTTCCAACGGGAATCGGGAGTCGTTATAACAGAGATGTCCATATCACCTGCATATTTTCCCTCTTCGAAAGCGTTATACCAAGCAGGGATAAAATGCGTGGCAAGGTTCTTGTTCAACCACTCGTTCGGTCCGTTACGATGAATTAATGTACGCGTATCCTTTCCGGGACCGTCATGGATCACTTCTCCGCCCAAACTACGCAAAGCCCATAGTTCGGGGATTTTCACGGTCAGTTCCCGTGTCGTGTAATATAAACGGACACCGAGATTCTTACTATGAGCTTCAGAGATGAAACGTTTCAGATCGGCGACTGATTCGTCATAATACGGATAGTTGATAAAAGGATAAATATCTTTCTTATGATGGACATTGATCAAGTTTGCTCCGGCTTTCAAAGCTGCCGGAATATAACCAGCACTTACGTCGCTGTTCGAGTGGTAGAAACGTTCTGTTGCCTGCAATTTCAAGTCAATCGGTTTAACAGGGGTGATTTGCATATCGAAATTGTAGTGCAGGATTTCGTTTTTGCGTGAACAGCGTTCGCCACTGTAAACGATCATTCGTGTTTCACCATCTTCTTCCGGCTGGATGCGGATACCACCTTTGTTGTTGTTTCCCCAGGAAACAGGCAGGTTCAGTTTACCAAGTGCGTAATAGATATTGACTAACGGACGCACAAAATTCTCATCCATGAAATGAAGGTTAAGGCCGGCGTTGACATTTCCCATCCAGATTTTGTCCTGTTGTTTATCGGTGTCCCATTTCCATGATATCAGCGTGTCTGGACGAAATCCGCCTTTGTGCCCCAATCCCATCATATATTTGGATGCATAAGTCGTGTAAGGGACTTCCAAACGTATATCTTTGATTTCGATATCTTGTTTCGGTTTGACTTGAAGACGGATATTACTAATACCGTCGAACCCGAAAGTTCCCTGACATACTACATTGAAGTTTTGGCTCTTTAGTATCGTTTCCCAACTAATGGAAGCGTTATTACGGTTGGTGATACGGAGACTTCCTGGCTTCAAGGCTTCCTGTCCATTGAAAGTTTCGATAATAAATGCCATTTCCTTTGCCAGTACGGCATTTGAGATAGAATCACTGAGTCTGTTATTGGCATCATAACAAGTGGTTATCCTGCAAGGTAGCCCGCTCGAAGAAAGTTCAATTTCGCCGCCCAACCAGGAAAGAGTTTTCTTCCGGATAGTTACAGGTGTATAAGGTGCAGTCGGTTCATCGGCATTTCCCAGTGTGGAGTTGAGCCAGCGCAAACGGGTTTTCCGCCAACCTTCGTTATCGCCATGATTGGCAATCGGTGAGCCGGACACGTTTAGCTCAATTGCTATTTCGACAGGTTGGGAGCTTCCTTCCTTCACAAAAGCTTTTCCTTTATATATCCCTTTGGCTGATGCAGGGATGTCCATCCCGATCCAGAGAGCCTGTACATATCCTTTAGGAATACAGACGGTTTTCCGGAATGTTTGTCCGTCGGTATCGGTGCCTTCCTGGTTGAAACATTGGAATGAGGTGGATTTTATTTTATTTCCATCGGCATTTACCAAGTCGGAGAATGAAACGGAGACACCTTTCAACTCCTTGAAAGGTGTGAAAACACCGATTTGCCACGTATAGAATTCACCAGGTTGACAGTCTCCTTTCAATTGTAGCCAAGTGTCGAAAACGCGTTCCGTCCAACGGGCCGGAATGATTTGATCAAGACGGATATCATGCATCCGATCTTCAGCAAAACAAAAATAGCCTGCTGCCGGTTTCTGTGTCAGCAATTTTTGTAGAGCCGTATCCGAGGTAGCCTGTCGCATTTCGGAGTCCTGTTCATTAACAGTTCCGGTACGCTTCAAGTCGTCGAAAGCATTCGTGATTGTCTCCTGAGCTTTCAAGTCAACATTACTCCAGGCAAGGAGCAATACAACGACTGTTAGGAATGTTTTCTTCATATTTGTTTGTTTTTTATTCTATTATATACCAATTATAACCTTTTGCCGGAATCCTTATTCTCAATAGAATCGTATAATCGCGCGACAAAGTATGGAGAATCCCTTCTTTGCCTTGCTCTTTTACAACCGCCTCCGTGGTCAATCCTGTATAGTAGAGAGGTAGTTTGACGGTACGCTCCATCGGCTCGTCGGTAGGGTTATAGACCATGACAAAACCTTTCTCTTTTTTACCGGGAGCGACATGCATGATTCCGTCCCAATCTTTACCGTCAGGACGGCGTAAGTGGATCACTTCGCTGTTTAGAATATAACGATATCGTTTATACCAGTCGATGATTTCTTTTACCGTTTGTTTTGTCTCCTCGGTATCATAAAGCCGATGTCCCCGGTAACAAGCCTGTACACCGGTTCCATAGTTTTGCATCATGTGTGCCCGATAGTCGGCAAGATGTTCGCTGAGCGGTTCCAATGTAGCGGCTGCTCCGCCACCATGATACTGGGTGAGAGGCACAAAAGTCCAACACATACTCGGAAGCCGTTCCCAAAGACCGTCATACATGACTTGTCTGCCCAGAACCAACTGCCGTTCACGCGGTAAAGACCAGTTGACTTCACGATAACCGATTCCGACTTTATTGCCTCCGTTCAGCAGATAGCCATAATCCGGGATATTCATATAGATACCATTTTCACACATCCATTGGTATAGGTTCTCAATTTGTTTACGTTGTTTCCATTGGGAATCTTTCAGCCCTTCGTGGTGAGCGTGAACGGTTGAAGCACAAACATTCCCCGGATAGGAACCGTCGTTTTCAAACACGGTCATACCTGTCTTTTCGAAAAACTGTTTGATCTTTCGGAAATAGTCATAGCCCCAATCACTGCAAAGACAGGGAGAACTACCGAAAATCATTCCGCCTCTCTTACCTGTTTCGGGATTTATCACATCCACATCATCGCTGATCCAACGACTCGATAGCAGCGAATATCCCCCCAACTCGATACCGCGGGAGTCGGCATAGTCGCGCAATTCCTTAAACTTGGCATAGTTGGCCGGTGATTCGTCTTCCATGTTAAGGCCAGAGCCAAAGCTAATGATCAGCATTTCGTAGCCGGTATCAGCACATTGATCTATTGCCTGCTTTACGATCTTAGGATCACTGGATGTACAATGCATGAAGATCGGGTTTTCGGTTGTCCAGGGAGCAATCGTCCGGTACATCCGTTTGACAAATAGCCCTTTTCGGTCTCTGTCTTCGCTATCGAAAGGCATCAGCCAAGTATGGAAACTGGAAAAAGAACCGCCATTGCAGATTCGCTCGTCCGGTCCCATTGGCAGTTTGACCTCTAACAGGCAAGGAGTCAGCAGTGGATAATTACACTGCGAAGTGTAGCGCGGATCGGGATTCCAGTGCTCGGTCTTGTCGGCAATCTTTTCGATGAAACCCAGAAAACCCCAATCGCTTTCGACATGGATATTGGGTTTGCGGAACATTTCCGGACTCTTGGCTTCCACCGGAGACTCTGGCTCGGCCATAGCTAACTGTTCTAAGACGAAAGAATCGAGATTGATATCCGCACCTGTCCGGTTTTCAATCTCAAACCATTTGGAAATACAAGGCAGACCGTCATAAAGGGCGTAATGTAGTTTGACTTTTACGCCTTTCAGTTCGTCCGGCCCTTCTAATAGAAAGGTCAGCTGTTTGCCGGATGGGTTCCGTTTTTTTTCCAATGCCCATCGTCTACTTTTCCAGTTAATACGCGGGGTGATTTCTGAAATCCGAAAATCGATGACACGGAACGAATTGGCAAAAGGCTCCATCCGGTCGAGCCATTTGTACTGGGTGTAACCAAATTCGGGTTGACCGTCCAAGCCACCCAGCGAATAGTTTTTGCCATCAAGCGTCAAAATCCCTTCATTGCTCACGGCACGCAGCATATTCTCTCCGGTCATCAGATTTTGGATATCGACTGTCGCCAGGTTTGGAAAAATACGGAATACGCGACTGACTAGTCCATTGCTCAATACGATATCTTTTCCTTGGTTTGCCTGATAAACCTTTGCTTTGGCTTCCTGGTTACAGATCAGCCAATCGTAACTAGGTGACGGCAAGGGCAGGCAGACTGTTTCGAGTTGTCCGATTTTCTGTTGCAGGGATCGTTCCACTTCTTTAGACATGGAGGCAATCTCTCCTTGGTATTCGGGAGCGACCAGAGACGGTCGAATTTCGAAATAAGTAATGACGGCCTCCAACCAATCAGCATGATCACCGCTAAGTCCATCATTTGCACTTTCTGCTTCCAGTTCCAGGATCTTGATTCCTTCGACGGGAAGAGAGATTGCTCTGGCTGTCTCGCCTCCACGCATGATCCCGCTGTTATACAGTTCTTTCCCGTCTCCGGTGATTTTGAAGACTACACTTCCCTTTTCCACTTCCCCGTTTCCTTTTCCCGTACCGACATATTGTTTGCGGCCGTTTGTCTGGTCGTAAAAGAGCATCGTCCCGTCGGTCAAGGGAATCTTGACAAGATGGCTGTCCTTGTAATTAACCGACTGATCATTGATACCGATCTTGCATGTGAAAAGGGATGATTTTCCCTGAAGTGAAATCTTTATTTTGCTGTTTGCCTGTACACCGATACCATCCGTAAAAAACGTACCAGCTACCCGTAAAGGTTCACCTGTGACTGCTTTGCCGGGTAGTGGAGTTCCGTAGGACTGATAGATGGAGGAGAGGTTCATCTCCGATAGTTTTATCTTGCTTGTCTGTGCCGTCAGACAGGGAGTCACACAGCAGAAACAAGCAAGAAGGAATTGTCTTATTGTCATAATATAATCTTTTTGAGGAGTTATTCACCCAAATTCTCAAAGATGTTACCTTCATGAATCTCATCTGCCTCGATTTCATCCTTATAATACTCGGTAGCAAGACGAGCATACTTTTTATACAGGCGGGTAGCGGTTTCCACCTCGTCTCCTTGTGTGATAGGGGTACGGACTTTATCCGGAGTGGAAACAAATTGAAGTTCCCAGTCTCCTAAAGTGCTGTAGAAATCATTGGCACGGAAAGACTCACGGCCGTGCGTTTGCGGTAAATCTTTTTCGCTGTAATTTGTCCCAGCATCGAGATGATCCTGAAGCATAGCGTAGAACTTTTCCCAACGTTTCAGATAATATCCGTCTATCAAACCTGTCCATTCCCGCCATGAGTAGTCGAAGATAAGCGGATCGCCATCGGCCCCCCACACTGTTACAAGCGCGGTTGCGTCTTTTTCAAATAGATCTTTTTCTTCGCTATTATCCCCCCAGCTACGAGCCTGCGTCAACCATTTGTCAAAGTTGAATTCCGGACGCGTACGCAACAGTTCATCGGCATCGCGCAACATTTCGAGAAAACGGTTGCTATGCAGGGCGAATGCTTCCTTGTCTTTTTTACGGAACGCCTTTGCCGCCTGTTTATGGATAACCTGTCCGAGGTTAGACATCAGCTGGCGCTGGATATCGACAATATCAAAACGATAAGGATCGGAGTCTTCCAATCGGGCGGCATCTTTTAGTAACAAGCCTTCGGCCTGGACTACCGACAGAGGAGAGTAGGGAATCCCCAGACCGGCGTTCGGGCCGGATTTTTTTACGTTCACAGCTGGACGGGCGGCGATGATGGAACTGCGTTCTGTCCCGTTTGTTCCGGGGCGATAGGGCCCTTCTAACAGATGCAACCAAGCCTGATGCGCGTTTTCGGACGGTTTTCCGTAGCGACGGTCTGCGTAACGGCAGAGCCATTCTTCGATATTGACTTCATCTTTATGGAGAGGCATTTCAAAAGCCAGATCATAATATACCGGATTTTGCTCGATAGACTCCATAAAGAGACCGGAACCACAAACATTCGGATTCTTTTTCACCGCATTTACATATTGGTTGGAAGCAAGCAGACGCAAATCTCCGTGCAGGTTGATACGTCCCCCGAAGTTATGCAGATTTCCGGCAACAAGCGGATACCCCCAGCAAGCATTTTCCTGCTGGCTTTTGGCCCCGTTCAAGTCCAGGATCAGCAGATTCTCTTTCGGAACAGCTTTCACGATCGGTTCGCGAAGACTCCATGCTTGCATGGCCCAAATCGAATTCGGATCAAAATCGTTGAAAAGTTTATGGATAGCGTTACCAACGGCACGCAGATATTCCGGTGTATCGACAGGCGGCTGACTTTCGTGAAACGGATCGGCCGCATAAACACCGTGCGCTCCGTAGAGTTTCTTTTCTTCTTCCAGGAAGTCACGTCCGATCACTGTGAATAAAGAATCAGTCGGGTCCAACTGTGCAGCCCCGGTAAAACCGCACCAGGAAGGCTGCAACTGTATCTTGGCATCCGGGTATTTTTCTTTCAGTTCACGTGGAACATAGCCGGAGAATCCTTGTTGAATGGGTTGCATCCCCAATTCCAACTCCCGGTCGATAATCTGTTTTCCCAAAACGATATGCTTGTCAATCCAAGATTTGGGGAGTGGCCCTCCATAGCTTTGCAAGTTCTGCATCCATTGCCATGCGAAATGTCCTGGACCGGCCAGAAACTGGCGAGCCTCTTCATCTGTAAACTTATGTTTGAGTAGGGTATTGTACCAAACAGCTTCCAGCCCGACAACAGACAAAGGCATATTAATCGAGTTCATTGCCATAAAGTCAAGTTCTCGCTGCCAACGTTCCCAATCCCACCAGGCAGCCGAGTAACTGACCGTACAATAATTCATATAGACACGGTATTTGCCGTTGATCGTGTTTTTAACGGGGGCGGGCATGGGCAATTGCTTCGGCAGGTCCAGTTGATTGCCGAACCAGGAAACATGTGCATTACAAGTGTATTTCAAATATTGGTTGAACGCCGTCGCCAGTGAGATCGTGTTATTTCCACGCAGTACGACTTTGCCGTTGTCGGACGTGATCTCGTATGCATCCATTCCGTCGATTGGTTCCATTAATTCCAGTTTGAATTGTTCCCCGTATCCGGGAGTCACACGTTCGATCAAGTCGTAGGCCGCTTGTATCCGCGGGTCATTTTTACATCCTGTACACACTAGGATGAAAGTAAGCAGTAGTAATTTAAGTTTCATTCTGTTTGTTGAATTATGTTATTCGATGATGTACCAATTATAGCCTTTTGCCGGAATCCGTATCTTCAACAAGATGGAATAATTGCGGGCGAGCGAGTACTCCTTCCCATTTTTGTCCTGTTCTTTTACGATTGCCTTATTTGTCAGTCCTGTATAATATAAAGGAACTTCGATTTCTCTCTCTATCGCGATATCCAACGGATTATAAACGGAAATGAAGGCTTTCCGCTTCGATTGCGGGTTGACATGCATGATGCCATCCCAATCCTGTCCGTCCGGACGTCTCAAATGGATAATGTCCGAATCCAATATTTGGCGGTACTGCTTGTAGAAAGCAACCCATTGGGTCACCAGTTTCCGAGTTTGTTCCGTGTCATAGAGGCGGGGACCACGATAGCAAGCTTGCACACCGGCACCGAACAGGTTACGCAGCCTTGTCTCATAATGAGACAAGTGTTCGTTCAACGGTTCAATAGTGGCAGCCGCTCCACCACCGTGATATTGGGTGAGGGGAACGAACATAAAGCCCATGCTGGGTGTTTTCTGCCAGGTACCATCGTAGATATTCTGCCGTTCGATAATTTCTTGGTAGGACCTTGGCAGGGACCAGTTGGTTTCAACATACCCCATCGGAGTTTTGTTGGAACCCATCAGAAAATACCAATCCGGGACATTCAGATAGATACCTTTTGCCCGGCACCACTGATAGAACGAGCTGATCCTATTCCACTGTTTCCACTGCGAATCCAGATATCCTTTGTGCCCACTGTGGACAGTAGAGGAACAGGGATCGCCGGGATAGGAACCGTCGTTCTCGAAAACATTCATACCGGTCGTATGGAAGAAGTTCTTCAGACGCTTGAAATAATCACTACCCCAATCTGAAGCGATACAAGGAGAAAGCCCGAAACGACTGCCTTCTTCGCGTGTCTTTGCCGGATAGCCCGTATGATGGCTAATCGCCGCATCTTTCGGTTTGGCACCACGGCTTGCTAACAACGAATAGCCCCCGATGGCAATGCCTTTGTCAGCAGCATAGCTATTCAAAGCTTTCATGCGTTGGAGATAAGATACCGAATCGTTTTCGATCTGGAAACCGCTACCGAAGGTCATGATTACCATTTCGAAGCCGACAGCCGCACATTGGTCGATTGCCTGTTTGACAGCCTGGTCACTTGATTCCCTTACGTGCATAAAGATCGGATTCTCCTGTGTCCAGGGAGCCATCATGCGCCAGAATCGACACTCGGCAAGTCCTCGTCTTTCCTGGTCTGTTGCATCGCGGAGCATTTCGAAGGCACGGCAGGAGGTGAAACTTTCTCCCGGTGCAATCTCTTCAGCCGGTCCTAACAGAGGTGTTACTTCCAACCGTGCCGGCTTATATTGGCCGTAATAGCGGATACCGGTAAACTCGTATTCCGGATGATCGAATACCCAACGGACGGCGGGATTGTCTTTCATCGCTTCCATATCTCCACCCATCGCATAATCCGTAACGACGAACAATTGGGTGAAACGGTCGATATAGTCACGCGGAGCATCTGTCTGTACTGGTCTTTTGCGATAATCTTCCGTATAGTATCCCGTTTTTTGTGCCATCATGCGCACCTCATGGGGCTCACCATAGTGGACTTTCGGGGCAGTCTCAACCAACGCAAGAACTTCTGATTTGAATGAATCCAGTGTAACAGCCTTTTGTCCGTTGTTTTCGATCTCGATCCATTTAGACAGGATCGGAGCTCCATCATATAGTTCATAAACGATACGGATGGTTAACCCTTTGCATTCGTCTACAATTTTTCGGGGAGCCCTATAAGTGAAGGTGATGCGTTTGCCGGGCGCAGGCCACGGATATCGATTGCTAATCCAGGCCTCGTTCGGTTTCCAAGGAAAGCGTTCTTTTGTTTCGCTAACCGTATAACCAGCCAAGACAAATGCCGAATCGCACAGCTGCATGCCGGACAGGAAATCTTTTGTCAGGAAATTATGGACAGGCTGCCCTTCCAAACCTCCGACTGGATACTCTTTTCCATTGATGACAAGCACGGCTTCCGGTCGCACGGCACGCAATTCGTTTTGTCCCGTCATCAGATTATCCAGTGCGATTGTCGCACCGTTGGGTGTTAGTGAAAAGGAACGACGAAGAAGACCGTTTGTCAATTCAATTTGTTTCTTATCCGATGAAAGATTGACCTCCGTCTTATACGGGCTTCCGTCGATCAGCCAATCCTTGTTTTCGGCAAAGAGCGATTGCTGTAACAGGATACAGCAAAAAGTAAGAATTGTGTTTTTCATGTGTGACTATTATTTTTTACTGATGTCCTATAGACGAACAAAAAAAGCATTACCCTATGGCAAGCAACACTTTTTTGTTATCTCACTATTTTCAGGCCCCTCAAATCACTGCCAGAGACATTCTGGAAGACGCTGAGTCCGAATTCCGGGATTACGGCCAGCACATGGTCGAATACGTCGGATTGAATGCCTTCGTAAGGAACCCAGTCTTTCACGGAGGAGAAGAAATAAAGTTCGATCGGAATACCGGTTTCTGTCGGTTGCAACTGGCGGACCATGCAAGTCAGTTCCTTACTGACCTCCGGGAGGCTTTTCAGATAATTGACCAGGTAGGCGCGAAACACACCAATATTCGTTTGCCGACGGCCGTTTACGCGGATGGAATCATCGATCCGGTGCGCCTCGTTATAGGCGTTCAGTTCTTTTTCTTTCTCGTCGATATAGTCTGTCAGCAAGGAGATTTTGCGGAATTTGGCTAACATCTCAGGCGTACAGAAACTCACGCTGTTCATATCGATATTGATGGAGCGCTTGATCCGCCGTCCGGGAGATTCTGACATCCCACGCCAGTTCTGGAAAGCATCGCTCACTAAGGCATAAGGGGGAATCGTCGTGATCGTATTGTCGAAGTTCTTGACTTTGACTGCGTTCAGCGTGACTTCGATAACCGTCCCGTTCGCCCCATATTTCTCCATCGTGATCCAGTCGCCCGGACGCAGCATATCGTTGGCGGAAAGCTGTATGCCGGCTACGAATCCTAAGAGCGTATCCTTAAACACCAGCATCAGGATAGCGGCGGAAGCGCCCAGTCCGGCGAACAGCGTCGTTGGTGATTTGCCGATCAGAATGCTGATGATCAGTATAAAACCAATAAAAAAAACGGCTACCTGCAATAGTTGGATGAAACCTTTCAGCGGCTTGTTCTTGAGTGATTCCTTCCGGTTATATATTTCATGCACGACGTTCAGGGAGGCACTGATGAAACGAAGTGAAACGGCAATGATGTAGATCTTGCATATCATTTGCAGGATTCCCAATATCTTGGGCGTCTCATCAACCGGGAAAGCCAGTGGCAACAGCACATACACCAGGATGGCAGGGATCATGTGCATCAGCTTGTTGATAATCTTGCGCTCAACGATCAAGTCGTCCCATTGGTTGCGGGTTCTCTTCGCAAGCCGTTTGAACATATTCAGAAAAATATAGCGGCAAGCATAGTCGATGCCGACCGTTACGGCAATGATCAGCAGCAGGACGATCGTATTGTCCAGTTCATTTGCCGAACTGCTGATAATCCCCCATTCTATCAAATGATTGTTAATCCATTCTTGTATTGCGTGCATATCTTTAAATGATTAGTTAAGTATACTTGTGATAACCTTGAATTTGTATACAAAACTAACTAATAAAAATACAATATTCCCCATAAAAAGCGATAAAAAGGTCATTTTTTGAGATACAGCCGATTACCAAATAAAAATATTACCCCTGTGGGAAAATCAATTTTCAAGCCCATGTGTTTCGGTTTGGACCAATGGGTATTTTCACAAATTTGGCAATAAAGTCTGTTTTTTCATTATCCTTACTCCGAATATTGGTAAACCTTTAACTCGAACTTGGGAACCATTGCGAAGAAATGGTCGAAGATGTCCGACTGGATACGTTCGTATTCCTTCCATATTTTATTGCGGGAGAAGAAATAGATCTGGATAGGTACGCCATATTCAGTCGATTGCAACTGGCTGATGATTAAATCGAGATCGGTGTTGACGACCGGAAGGCTTGTCAGGTATTTCTCCACATAGACACGGAACATCTGCGAATTGGTAGGTGTCATGCCTTCGTCCGGCTTGTAGTCGGCAAGCAAAGGGATTTCCTTGCGGAATGTGTTGAGCATGTCCGGAGTACAGAACTTGATGGTATTGAGGTCGAGAAAAATGGACTTCATCACACGGCGGCCTCCCGATTCGACCATGCCCCGCCAGTTCTGGAACGAAGCGCTTACCAACGTATAAGGCGGGATGGTGGAAATGGTATTATCGAAATTCTGAATCTTGACTGTGTTCAGCGTAATTTCCTGTACGATACCGTTCGCGTTTGAACCAGGAACCGTGATCCAGTCGCCCGGCCGAAGCATATCGTTGGCGGAAAGCTGTATGCCCGCCACGAATCCTAAAATCGTATCCTTGAATACCAACATCAGGATTGCTGCCGAAGCACCCAATCCTGCAAACAGGCTGGCTGGCGATTTCCCGATCAAGATGGCTATAATGACGATCCCGCCGATAAAGAACAGTAAGACCTGAAGCACCTGCATGAATCCTTTAATCGGACGGTTCTTGTTCACCTGCCGCATGTTATACATATCGAGGAACACTAAAATAAAACCATTTATCGCCAATAACAAAGCGAACACGATATACACAGCACATATTTTCTGAGACAAAAGCAACAAACCTTTCCCCCGTATAAACGCCAGAGGCAACAAGGCATAGACCAAGATACCCGGTATTGTGTGGACCAAGTGGTGGACAACTTTACGTTTGAGAAGCAACGAATCCCATTGATAATGTGTATGCTGCGCTAGCTTTTTCATGCTGCCGACAAAGATCGCTTGGCATAGGTAATCCAACCCGATCGCCAGTATGACTAGCAATGCTGCAATGATCATTTCGTCGAAAGTATTTGCAATTTTAGGGTCTACGCCCCAACCGATCAGGATGCCGTTCATCCAACTGCCTAGATTTATCATATCGTATTTGCTTTTTATTGAATAACAATTAAATATTCGTTTGGTTTATCGCACGAATCGTAAATATCTGATTAATTCATTATCTTTGCCTGTAATATTACAATTCTGTGGCATGACCGTGAAATTAAAAGTAGTGATGATGGTATTCGCATGTTGTTCTTATCAATCGCAAGCAGAGGACTTGAACGCTCTCAAAGTAAAAGAATATAGACTGGAAAACGGACTGACTGTTTGGCTGAACGAAGATCATAGTCAACCGAAAGTTTTCGGCGCCGTTGTCGTGAAAGCAGGAGCAAAAGATTGTCCGGATACAGGTATCGCTCACTATTTCGAGCATATGATGTTTAAGGGAACAGACCGCATCGGAACGCTTGATTACGAGTCGGAGAAAGTCTTGCTGGATTCCATTGCCATGAAATATGACGAACTGGCCATGACGGAGGATACCGCGGCACGTGCTCGTCTGCAAAAGGAAATCAACGAACTGAGCATCCGCTCTTCCGAATATGTCATTCCTAATGAGTTCAACCGGCTCATCAACCGGTTCGGCGGTTCCGGTCTGAATGCGGCGACCTCATACGATGCTACAATCTATTTCAATACGTTTTCTCCGCAATATATGGTTCAATGGGCGGAGATCAACAGCGAACGCCTGATTAACCCCGTATTCCGTCTTTTCCAAAGCGAACTGGAAACGGTTTATGAGGAGAAGAACATGTATGGTGATTTCATCGGTGGCCAGGTGATGGACACGTTGATGGCACGCTATTTCGGTCCACACCCGTATGCTTACCCAATTATCGGCAGCACGAAAAACCTCAAGAACCCGCGGCTGACGGAAATGCACAAGTTCTTCGAAGACTATTACGTGGCATCCAATATGGCACTAATCCTTAGTGGTGATTTCGATGCACAGCAGGTTATGCCTATATTGGAAAAGGCCTTTTCACGAATCCGTTCGGGCAATGCGCCGAAACAGGAGAAAGTGATGCTCCCGCCGTTCAACGGACGGGAGACAATGAAGGTAAAGTTCCCGATCCCCTTTATTAAGGCGATGGGGCTTGGTTTCCGGGGTGTTTCGGCTAACCACGAGGACCAGGTAGCCTTGAATATTGCGGTCAACTTGTTGAATAACGCCAACGGTACGGGCTATCTGGACAAACTGATGGTGGAACATAAGTTGATGGGAGCTCTTGCCATCAACGAGAGCATGAATGAAGCGGGAATCTTGGCGGTCGCTATTATGCCGAAATTGTTAATCCAGTCGTACAGTTCGGCAGAGAAGATGGTCTGGGACGAGATCAACCGAGTGAAGAACGGAGACTTCAGTGATGAAATGTTCAACAGCCTGAAACTGGAACAGAAACGGCAGTATGCTTCCTCATTGGAAAATATCGACTCACGTGCGACAGTCATGATGAATCTGTTTTCTCAAGGAAAGAGTTGGAACGATTATCTGAACGAAGTAGCACGGATCGAATCCATCACGAAAGAGGATGTCGTGCGGGTCGCCCAAAAATATTTCAGCAATAACTATTTGTGCGTAACCAAGAGCACAGGGAAATATCCAAAAGACAATTTGCCGAAACCAGCTTTCTCTCCGGTTGTTCCCCGGAATGCAGACGCTTCGTCTTCTTATGCCAAACAGTTGGAGAAGATACCGGAACAACAAGTCGCACCTCGTATCATCGATTTCGAAAAGGATGTGAAGACGTCAAAGTTGACTCCTTTGGTGACGTTGTACACGACACCTAATCCGCTGAACGATATTTTTACTTTGAACATCTCCTACGGGATCGGTGCCTTGGAACAGCCGGAATTGATGCAGCTCACCAACTATCTGCAATTATTAGGGACCGAGTCTTTATCTTTCGAGCAGTTCCGCAGCCGTTTGCAATCGATCGGAAGCACGCTTGCATTCGATGTAACACCCGATGCTTTTGTCATGAAGGTGACTGGTTTCGATAACCATATTGACGAAACGATGGAACTTGTGGGTGACTTTATCCGCCATGCAAAGGCTGACGACAAGAAGCTACGTCAGATTGTGGACGATGCTAAAGTCTCGGAGAAAGCCTTTTTCAAGTCGGGCGACAATGTGGCATCAGCTTTGTTAGAACAGGTAAAGTACGGTGATCAGTCCCGTTACCTACGTAAACTTTCACTCTCTCAGATCAAGAAATTGAAAGGAAAAGATCTGTTAGCGGTCTACGGTAAGGTACAAAGTGTACAGTGCGACCTTCACTACTGCGGCACATTGCCTGTAGAAAAGGTGATCGGGACGATTCGCCAGCATCTCCCATTGGAACGGACGACCATTGCCTCCAATTCTCCCTATTACCGCGAGTTGAAGCAATACGACAAGCCGACAGTTTTTTTTGTCGATATGCCGGATATGGCGCAGAGCATCGTTTACGCTTATATCAAAGGTGATCCTGTGGATGACAAGACTTCCCGCCATGCCTCCCGGCTGTTCTCTGTCTACTTCGGAGGTGATATGTCGTCGCTGATGTTTCAAGAAATAAGGGAATTCCGTTCTTTTGCATACCGGACAAGCGGTCGTTACCAGTTGCCGAACCATGCACATAAGGGGACTGCCGGATCTTTTACGGCGATGCTGTCCACTCAGAGCGACAAGACGCTGGATGCGCTGAGCGTACTGGATTCGCTGATCCGAGAAATGCCGTTGAAGCCGGAAAGGGTGGAGGCGGTCAAGCAGACGTTGGTGAACCGAATCAATAACGATTATCCGCCTTTCCGCAACTTGTCCGAGAAAGTGGCGAGTGCGCGTATGGAAGGTTTCGACCATGATCCGGCTGAAGAATTCCTGCGGGATATCGCAACGATGGACATGCAGGATATTATCCGTTTCTACCGGGAGCAGATCTGTGGCCGCCCGGTCGTTTACGTAATTGCCGGAAACCGGAAACGTATTGATATGAAGAAACTGGCTGAATATGGTACGATAGTAAAAGTGAAAAAGAAAGAAATTTATAAATAGCTGCTAAATTATTTAATGTATAGTAAAGACGAACTCAAGAACCTGAAACTTGAATTTTGGGAAAGTTTTGCCGCATTTTGTGAAGTACAACCGTATCTGAGGGGACGCAAGAAGATATGGACTTTGTATGATACAAAAGTGAAAGGGGTTGAACTCAAATTCGATGCAACAAGAGAGGGGGCGTTTGTCATCCTCGAAGTGAACCATAGGGGCGAAGAAGCTCGGTTGGAAATGTTCGAGCGCCTGACGTGGTATAAGGATACGTTGGAAACGGATTTTCCGGAGGGGTTAACCTGGGACATCTGTTTTGTGCGTGATACCGGAAAACAGGTCGCCCGTATTTATACCTCCAAATCCGGGATTGACTTCCACCGCCGTCAGGATTGGGGAGAGTTTTTCTCCTTTATGGCAAGTCAAATGTATCTGTTGGAACGGAACTTCATGTCCATAGCAGAGTATTTGAGAGAATGAAAAGATTTAAATCATAATGAACACTGGAAATATAAAACAATTTATAGGAGTGGCAGCTATCAGTTTATTGACGGCTTGCGGTAGTCCTGTACCCGATGCTGCGCTGTTGCAACCGGGAGTCAGCCGGGAATTGGCTCAGTTCAGGAAAGAACATTTCAAGGAGGTACGTTACAACCTCTTTTTTTCCATCCCGGAATCCCGCGAAGAAGCCGTCACAGGCAAAGTGGATATAACGCTTGTCATCCGCGGAAGACAGCCGGTTATCATAGACTTCCGGGGGGAATCGGAACAGGTAGCCTCGGTTTTGTTGAATGGCAGGAAAGTCCTTTATACGGTTAAGGACGAGCATATCGTGATCGATACAAGAGAGGTGGCAAACGGAGAGAATCGCGTGACCATCGAATTTACGGCAAACGATCAGTCGCTTAACCGCCGGGACGAATTCCTCTATACGTTGCTGGTTCCCGACCGGGCGCGTACGCTCTTCCCTTGTTTCGACCAGCCGGACATGAAATCGCTTTTCACCCTGTCGTTGGAAGTTCCGTTTTCCTGGCAGGCTGTCGCCAATGGGGCGATCGAGCAGGTGGATTCGACTTCCGTCACCGGTCGTAGGCGGGTTTATTTCCGGGAAACAGAACCGCTCAGCACCTATCTTTTCTCTTTTGTCGCCGGTAAGCTGACACGGGAAACTTATTCGCGCGACGGACGGAACATTTCGATCTATCACCGTGAGACCGACCCGAAGAAAGTAGCACAGTGCTCCGATATCGCATCCGAAGTGTTCGATGCACTCGAATGGCAGGAGGAATATACACAGATACCGTACCCCTTCGCCAAATACGACCTGATCATTTTACCGGGATTCCAGTTTGGCGGAATGGAACATACGGGAGCAACCTTATATACGGACGGCCGGATGTTCCTGAACGAAAATCCGACATTGAACGAACGTCTGGTACGCAGTTCCCTGATTGCGCACGAGACTTCGCATATGTGGTTCGGGGATTTCGTGACGATGGAATGGTTCAATGATGTCTGGACAAAAGAGGTCTTTGCCAATTATTATGCCTCCCAGATGATCGAGCCTCTGTTTCCGGAGGTGAACCATTCCTTGAACTTCATGCTCGATTATATCCCGGCAGCCTATTCCGAAGACCGTACCGCCGGTGCCAATCCGGTAAAGCAACAACTGGAGAATATGCGGGATGCCGGATTGATGTACGGCAATATTATCTATGACAAGTCTCCGGTTATCCTGGAAATGCTGATTAAGAAAATGGGGAAAGAGTCTTTCAGGAAAGGGATTCAGGAATACCTGAAAACGTATGCCTACGGAAATGCTACCTGGGAAGGACTGATCGGTATTCTGGACAAATATACAGACGACGACCTCTCTGCTTGGAGTCGTGTCTGGGTAAATGAAAAGGGGATGCCGGAGATTAGTGGAGTCATAACCGAAGGTAAAACATTGTTGGTTGCACAGAAAGATCCGCTAAGGCGTGGTCTTCATTGGGAACAGGACTTGTCTTTCTTGGTTGTTTATCCCGATGGGAAAACAGAGGATGTGCAAGTTTCTTTTAAAAAAGAGGCTATGTTCTGTTTCAAGGATTTGAAAAGACCGGCAGGCGAAGGTACTTTTGTCATCCCCAATGCCGACGGAAAAGGGTACGGCTTTTTCTGTCTGTTTGAAAACAACGCGAATGCTTGTTTGTCCTACCTGCCTTTCTGTAAGGACGAAGTGTTGAGAGGTTCCTTGTTGATTACCCTGTATGAAAACCTGTTGAACCGGAGGATTCCTGCGGAACTTTATATGGAAGCCATGTTGGATTATCTGCCGGGAGAAACCAATTTTTTGTTGTTCTCGGCAGCACTCGGATATATCGGTAATTGTCAGCGTCTATACCCCTCTGACCCGGAGAAACTGGAACAGGTACTCTGGCGAATCGTGACGACGGCAGAGCAACCTCAACGACGTTTGCAGGCGTTCCGCCAGTATCGCTCTATAGCTCGTTCGCCGGAAGCGGTCAGAAGACTGTACGCACTTTGGAAAGACGGGATAGAGCCAGCCGGATGTTCGTTGAGCGAAAATGATTATATCAGCTTGTCGTACGATCTGGCTATCCAAATGCCTGACAAAGCCGATGAAATTGTAGCCACCCAGCAAGCTCGAATCACTAACCCGGACCGTAAACGGCAATATGCGTTCATCTCGCCATCTGTTTCTCCCCAAAAGGAAGTACGTGACAGTGTGTTTGCCTCTCTGCTCGTTGCCGGGAACCGCCGTGTCGAACCGTGGGCTTCGGCTGCCTTGTCGAACCTGAACTGCCAGTTGCGCCAACAAGAAGCGGTCGGTTATATCCGTCCGGCACTGGAAGCCTTGCAGGAGGTACAGCGTACGGGGGATATCTTTTTCCCGCGTGATTGGGTACGGGCTTTACTGAGCGGACATACTTCTTCGGCAGCCCGGAAGGAAGTGGACGATTTCTTTGCCGCCCACCCGGACTATCCGGTCCTGCTCTCAAATAAAGTTCGTCAGCAGGCGGATCATTTGTACAGATAACCGGAATTATCGGGTTAAAATTGGCCTCATAATAAAAAATCACCCCGATTAGCTAATCTTTTGTAAGTTTTATTTGCTAATTCAATTATTATTGTAATTTTGCAACGTAAAAATAATAACAAATGAAAAGTACGGTTCTGCATCTCCACCATCATCATCATTACAACGGGCAATAGTTCGGTGGGCTGTGTGGTATGTAGGAACATATGATATAAATGAATAAGGCTTGCCGTTTACGGTGGGCCTTATTTTATTTTTGGAAAAAATATATATAAACAAAATAAACATGTTACGAATCGCTGTTCAATCAAAAGGTCGTCTTTACGATGAAACAATGCTTCTCTTAGAAGAAGCCGGTATTAAACTAAACAGGGGAAAACGTATTTTGCTGTTGTCGGCAAAAGGTTTTCCGGTAGAAGTCTTATTCTTGCGCGATGACGATATTCCACAATCTGTAGCCAATGGAGTTGCCGACATAGGTATCGTTGGCGAAAACGAATATGTAGAAAAAGGGCAGGAGGCCAAGCTGATCAAACGTTTGGGATTCAGTAAATGCCGTCTTTCACTCGCCATCCCGAAAGATGAAGATTACCAAGGGGTAGAATGGTTCTCCGGAAAGACGATCGCAACTTCCTATCCGGAAATACTGAAGGCTTATCTGACAGAAAAGGGGGTGAAAGCAGACCTCCATGTAATCAGTGGGTCTGTGGAAATTGCGCCGGGTATCGGTCTTGCGGATGCGATTTTCGACATTGTCAGCTCCGGCAGCACACTGGTGAGTAATCAGCTCAAAGAGGTGGAAGTCATCATGCAGAGCGAGGCCCTGTTGATTGCCAATAATAATTTGTCGGATGAAAAACAGGCTATCCTGGACGAACTGTTGTTCCGTTTCGAAGCGATCCAGGTAGCGGAAGGCAAGAAATATGTATTGCTGAACGCTCCGAAAGACAAGATGCACGAGATCATAGAAGTGCTGCCAGGTATGAAGAGCCCGACTATTACGCCGCTTGCCGACGGGAACTGGGTGTCTGTCCAATCTGTTATAGCAGAGAAGCATTTCTGGGAAATCATCGGTAAACTGAAGTCATTGGGAGCGGAAGGCATATTGGTGCTACCGATCGAGAAAATGATTTTGTAAATTAAGAAGTAATTCTTACCTCTTAATTTTTTAATTCTTAATTTTTAATTTATAAAGTGGAAGTAATCAAATATCCATCAAGAGAAGAATGGGCCTCATTGGCCCAGCGTCCGGCACTGGATGTCACGGCACTGTTCGATACGGTCCGTACGGTGCTGGATAAAGTCCGGAAGGGAGGAGATGCCGCCGTTATCCGGTATGAGGAGAAGTTCGATAAGATAGATCCCGCTACCTTCAAAAGGTTGCAGGTTTCAGAACAGGATTTAGCGGAAGCGAAGGAGCTCGTACCTGAAGAGCTGAAGCAAGCTATCCGTCAAGCAAAGAATAATATAGAGATATTTCACGCCTCACAGCGTTTTATGGGAAAGAAGGTGGAGACGACACCCGGTGTCACCTGTTGGCAGAAAGCGGTAGCGATAGAAAAAGTCGGTTTATACATTCCCGGCGGAACGGCTCCTCTTTTCTCTACCGTCCTGATGTTGGCTGTCCCGGCCCGTATTGCCGGCTGTAAGGAAATCGTGCTTTGTACGCCTCCGGGCAGGGATGGAAAGGTACACCCCGCCATCCTGTTTGCCGCGGAAACGGCAGGCGTCAGCAAGATATTCAAGGCAGGAGGTATCCAGGCCATAGCGGCGATGGCTTACGGAACGGAATCGGTTCCGAAGGTCTATAAGATATTCGGTCCCGGTAACCAGTATGTGACGGCGGCCAAACAGTTGGTCAGCCTGAAAGAGGTGGCCATCGACATGCCTGCCGGTCCTTCCGAAGTGGAAGTGATTGCAGACGAATCGGCCAATCCCGCCTTTATCGCCGCAGATTTCCTTTCCCAGGCGGAACATGGAGTGGACAGCCAGGCCATGCTGGTGACGGCATCCGAAAGCATCGTCGAACCGGTCATGCAAGCGATCCGGGAACAGCTGGACCGGCTGCCCCGTAAGGAGATCACGGAAAAATCGTTGAGCCACAGCCGTCTTATCGTGCTGAAGGATAAACAGGAAGTGATCGACTTCACCAACCTGTACGCTCCGGAGCATCTGATTATCCAGACGACCGATTATGCAGATATTGCCGGGCTGGTCGAAAATGCAGGCAGTGTCTTCATGGGACCCTATACGCCGGAAAGCGCTGGCGACTACGCTTCCGGTACGAACCATACGTTGCCGACCAACGGATATGCAAAAGCCTACAGTGGTGTGAACTTGGACAGCTTCATCAAGAAGATCACGTTCCAGGAGATCACGGCCGACGGCATCCGGCTGTTGGGCGGGACGATCCGGACAATGGCGGCCAACGAGCAGCTGGATGCGCACAAGAATGCAGTAACAATCAGATTGAACACATTATGAAAAACTTAAAAGATTTAGTCAGACCCAATGTCTGGAACATGAAGCCCTACTCGTCTGCCAGAGATGAGTTTCAAGGTAATGCCTCCGTTTTCCTGGATGCAAACGAAAACCCGTTTAACAGACCGTACAACCGTTATCCCGATCCTTTGCAATGGGAACTGAAGAAGAAGATTGCGGAGATCAAAGGGGTGAAACGCGAGTCTATCTTTCTGGGGAACGGAAGTGACGAACCGATCGATCTGATTATCCGTGCGTTTTGCGAACCGTCTATCGACAGCATCGTAAGCATCGCACCTTCCTACGGCATGTATGAAGTCGCGGCCAATGTCAATAACGTAGAGTTCCGGAAGATCAAGCTGGACGAAAAGTTCGACCTGGATACCGACAGCCTTCTGGAAGCGGCAAACGACTGGGTGAAGGTGATATTCCTGTGTTCTCCCAACAACCCGACGGGAAATAATCTGAGCCGTGACCGCCTTTACAAAGTATTGAATACTTTCCAGGGGATCGTTGTGATTGACGAGGCTTATGTCGATTTCTCCATCGAGCCTTCTTTCTTAGGCGAGTTGGATAAATTCCCGAATCTGATCGTCCTGCAAACCATGTCCAAAGCGTGGGGGGCTGCCGGAATCCGGTTGGGAATGGCTTTTGCTTCTCCCGAAATCATTGCGATCCTCAATAAGATCAAATATCCGTACAATGTAAATCTGCTGACTCAGGAACGTGCCTTGTATATACTTGAAAACAAGGAACAGATGGAAAAACAGCTTCGTTCGATCCTTTCCGAGCGGATTCGTCTGCAAGCTGCATTGCCGGAGTTGAACTGCGTGCGCAAGATTTATCCTACGGATGCAAATTTTATCCTGGTCGAAGTGACGAATGCCGATACGATCTATAAAAATCTGGTCAGACAGGGTATTATCGTCCGTAACCGGACAAATGTGACCATGTGTAACGGCTGCCTTCGCATCACGGTCGGCAAGTCGGATGAAAACGATGCTTTGCTCGAAGCGCTTAAAAAAATGTAAAGATTTATGAAATGAAAAGAGCCTTATTTATAGACCGGGACGGAACGCTTGTGATAGAGCCGCCGGTGGACTATCAGCTGGACAGCTTGGAGAAGTTAGTGTTTTATCCGAAGGTATTCCGTAACCTGTACTTTATCCGTAAACAGTTGGATTTCGAGTTTGTGATGGTGACGAACCAGGACGGTTTGGGTACGGATTCCTTTCCGGAAGACACTTTCTGGCCGGCACACGACAAGATGTTGAAGACCTTGGAAGGCGAGGGGATCCGTTTCGACGATATCCTGATCGACCGTTCTTTTCCGGAAGAAAACTCTCCGAACCGGAAACCCCGTACAGGTATGTTAGGCCGCTATCTGTCCGGCGAATATGACCTGGCAAACAGTTATGTGATAGGTGACCGGCTGACGGATATGCAGCTGGCAGCCAATTTAGGGGCAAAAGGGATATGGCTTCGTCCGGATGACGACGAAGCGCGACAGTTGCTCACGGAGAATACGGCTATTTCTCCCATCCTGATTACAGACGATTGGGACCGGATCACGGAATATCTTTTTGCCGGAGAACGCCAGGCCACTATCCGACGTACGACAAAGGAGACGGATATTTTTGTGGAAGTGAACCTGGACGGACATGGGCGGACGGAGATTTCCACCGGTCTCGGCTTCTTCGACCATATGCTCGACCAGATCGGAAAACATTCGGGTATCGATTTGACGGTACGGGTGAAAGGAGATCTGGAAGTAGACGAACATCATACGATAGAGGATACGGCTATTGCGCTTGGAGAAGCTTTGTTAAAGGCTTTAGGCGACAAGAGGGGGATCGAACGCTACGGTTACTGCCTGCCGATGGACGATTGTCTGTGCAGTGTGGCGCTTGATTTCGGCGGACGTCCCTGGTTAGTCTGGGATGCAGCTTTTCACCGTGAGAAAGTAGGGGATATGCCGACCGAAATGTTCTTGCATTTCTTTAAAAGCCTGAGCGATACCGCCCGCATGAACCTGAACATTAAAGCGGAAGGCACAAACGAGCACCATAAGATCGAAGGAATCTTCAAGGCTTTGGCCCGCTCCATCAAGATGGCTATCCGCCGCGACATCTACAGGTATGAACTGCCGAGTACAAAGGGGGCTTTGTAAATTAAGAATTAAAAATTAAGAATTAAAAAATATCATCGACCGTAATTTTTTAATTCTTAATTTTTAATTCTTAATTCTTAATTTACTCCGCGTTCGGTCCGTCCACATAGAGCTTGCCGTTCTCATCGATTCCCATCTTGTCGATAAAGACAACTCGCTCGTTTCCTGTTTTCTGAGTGTAACCGTGATAAACGCAATACATCTGCTTGCCGTCTTTCGACCAGGTCACGCTGTTATGCCCCGTACCGGTAACGATGCCTCCCTGCTCCACATTCTTTTGTAACACAGGATTATCGTTCGATTTGACAAACGGGCCGAGCGGACTTTTTGCTGTTGCATAGCCGACAGCATAATTCTTTCCTTTATAATAGTTGGCCGAATACATCATATAGTAGGTATCGCCTTTTTTCATCGTATAAGGGCCTTCCGTCCAACGGCGGTTGATCTCACCGGAAGTAACGGAGCGGCTTTCCCATTCGGATTGCGTGTCGTCCAGTTTTACTGGCGGACGGAGCAGCAGGACCGGTTCACCGATCACTTCTGTCAAATCCGGCTTTACCTCGATGCCATATATCCAGCTTTCCTCTATCTCGTCGAACTTCCCTTCTTTTTTAGCCTTTTCGGCAATTTCGCTTTCCACAGGATGTTTGTAGCAACAACGGGAAAAATACAGATAGGTCCGTCCATCCTCGTCGTCGATCAGGTTCCCGTCGATAACCGGATAGCCCGGATCAAACAAAGGTTTGTCAGATAATTCCTTGAAAGGTCCTGTCGGCTTGTCGGCAACAGCCACTCCGATACGGAAATTTTCCAATTCGTTAGTCGGATTTTCTTTCCAGTCGGCACTGTACAGCATATAGAACTTTCCACCACGTTCATACACCTCCGGCGCCCAGAAGTTAGCGACTCCCCATGATCCCGGAATGTTGCCCCGGAATACCTGTCCTTCGGCTTTCCAGTTGGCCAAGTCGGGGGAGGAATACACACTGAAGCCGTCGACAGCACCTCCGCCTGTTCCATACATGTAGTATATGCCGTCCGAAGCCAGCAATACATAAGGATCACCAAACTTTACGGGAAGGGGATTGGTATGCACGATACTCTTTTCCTGTTGTTCCTTCTGCACTTTGTGTACGCAGGAAGAAAAAGCTAATACAGCTGAAAGCAGTATTACAAATTGTTTCATTTGTCTCATAGAATGTCTGTAAAATTAAAAACACATAATAAAGTGGTGACAAATATACAAAATTGAAATTATTTCCTTTCCTTTGATGTCCGATTTAAGCAGAAAAAAGAGTATGGTTAGAAATATATTGATAGCATTTTGTGTGATCCTGTTCGTCTCGTGCAGCAAGGACACGGAATCCAAGTTGTTCGGTAAATGGCAATTACAGAAGGTAGAAGCAAGCGGTAACGTGCAGAATGTCGATACGGTTTATTTTAATTTTGAACATTCTTTGTTTATGTACCAGGTGTACGTTACGGAAATCGACTCTTTCCGCCATCAATATGGCTACAACACGTTGGAAGGTGAAAAAACATTGCTGCTGGAATTGGAGAACAATCCGGGGCCGATCAGTAAATTCCTGCCCTATACCGATTGGGATTCTTCCAAACAAACCTATACAATCGATAAACTGGAATCTAAGCAACTGATCTTAAGCCGCAAGGGGAAAACATATACGTTCCGGAAGTTCTAAAGATTAAATAAGAAATGCGAACCGACTTTGAAAGTTGCTCGTGAGATCAGCCGAAAATTGAATATCGATGCTGATATCGTCTTAGGTGTATAAAATTAAAGAAAGAAGAAAAGAGCCGAGATCGGTAATTTTTACCGATCTCGGCTCTTTTTTTGTTTAAACAGACAGTTCTCCGGGACGTTCGGAATCGTCAGCCCCGTTGCCGTTTGACCCTGATCTTTTCTTTCGCTGGTTGTTGGCGGTGGTTGTTTCGGTGATCAGCTGGTTCAGGTTGTTGACAAATGCCGTTGCCGCCTCCGAAGGTACGGCAACGCTGTAGGATTGTGCCAGCATGACCAGATCTTCATAATATCCGTCGATCCGCTCGCGCAGAACCGCACCGCTTTCCTTCTTGTTGGCTGCCCGGTTCTGTGTCCGTTGGCTCGTCAGGCTGATATAGGCGTTGTTCTCCTTTTCGAGTTCGTCCAAATAAGCCGCCAGTCCGAGCGTCTCCACATAGGAGATGTTTTCGTCCTTTCTCAAATCGATCAAAAGCCCTTGTATCTTGGCACTTTCCTGTGCTACCGGGAGACGGGCGATACCGATATAAGGCTTGATGACCTTGTATAAATATTTTCCTGCATCTCTTTCAGCCTCAAGTGGCAATGTCCCGGCACGGGAGATACGTGTCGTGATGTAAACAACTAAATTATCCCGATTCTTTTCGTGTAATTCGGCTTTTTCCGTTTCCTGCGAGATACGGCTTTCATCCACAACGTCTGCCAGGGCAAGCACGTCCTTTTCCATTGCATTGACAAACTCTTTTGACAGACCGATGTCCGGAGCTCCTGATGCTTGCACTTCTTTGTCCAAAGAGAGTTCATCCGGACGGTCTTCCTCGCCGCCCGATGGGGGAGGGAGCAAAGCGAGTACGGAGTTCATATAGGCCAGGTACTCGGCGTTATTGAGTGTGTAAAGCATGATTACTTTGATTTTCGTGTATGTTCCCATAGGCATTCGTAATTAAATGTTTAAATTGTCCTGCAAGGTAGACAATAATTATTGATTTAGCATTGCTTTCTGCTTTTATTGTCCGGAAAAGTCTTCAAGAAACCTTGAAATGCCGTTCCAACGGTGAAAAATATCTTCAAGAAATCTTAAAGCCGTTTTTGAATGGAGAAAAGTCGTTTCAAGATTTCTCAAAACGGCTTTTCAAAGGTGCAAACCCATTTCAAGATTTCTTGAGACCGCCCTGCACGGTGAAAAACGGCTTCAGGATTTCTTGAAATGGGTTTGCAGGGGTGCGACGGGGGTTCGAGATTTATTTGCTTAATCATTCAAAAACACGATCTTTGTGGACGTATTGAAAATAACGTAGAAGCGTTTCGATATACAGTATTGATTCATATTTCACGTATGACATCCGCCACCTCCGCCCGTGCCTCCCGGATCAAATCCTCCGGAGCGATCCGTATCTGCAAGCCCCGTTGTCCGGCACTGACATAAATGTGATCGAATTGTCCGGCGGTGTGGTGGATATAGGTCGGGAAATGCTTTTTCATGCCGATGGGGGAGCAGCCGCCACGGATGTAGCCGGTGAGGGGGAGGAGTTCTTTAACCGGGATCATTTCACAACTTTTGTTGCCGGAGACTTTAGCGGCCTTTTTCAGATCGACCTCGTCGGCGCCGGGAATGACACAGACGAAGTAGCCGCTTTTGTCGCCGTGGAGGACAAGCGTCTTGAATACCTGCGCGACATTCTCGCCTAACTGGTCGGCAACGTGTGTCGCACTCAGATCGTTTTCATCTACTTCATAAGGAACCAGCTGGTAAGCCACTTTGGCTTTGTCCAGCAGGCGTGCTACGTTTGTTTTGTTAATTTTCATCGCTATTAAGAAACTGTTTCTTCTATTCCTTTCATAGAAAGCTGAACCCGTTTGCGAACGAGGTCGACGCTTAACACTTTTACTTTCACATGTTGATGGATCGAGACGACTTGTGTCGGATCACTGATAAAACGGTCTGCCAATTCGGAAATATGGACCAGCCCATTCTCCTTGATGCCGACATCGACAAAACATCCGAAATTCGTGATGTTAGTGACGATGCCCGGCAGCACTTGCCCTTCTTTCAGGTCTTCGATCGTCTTCACCGTTGGATCGAAAGAAAATACTTGGATGGTCTGGCGAGGATCGCGTCCCGGCTTATCCAGTTCTTCCATAATATCCAACAAAGTCGGCATTCCGACTTTGTCCGTGACGTATTTCTTCAAGTCGAGCTTTTTCTTCAGTTCTTTATTGCTGATCAGTTCGATGACAGTACATTTCAAGTCCTTTGCCATCAGTTCGACGATCGGATAACTTTCCGGATGGACGGCCGAGTTGTCCAATGGGTTCTTACCATCTTGGATACGAAGGAAACCAGCACTTTGTTCAAAAGCCTTTTCTCCCATGCGGGGTACTTTCAGGAGTTCGCGACGAGACTGGAAAGGTCCGTGTTCGGTTCGGTAGTCGACGATGTTTTGTGCTAACGTCGGGCCCAATCCGGAAATATAGGTCAATAGGTGCTTGCTTGCCGTATTGACATTCACGCCGACTAAGTTTACACAGCTTTCCACCGTCTGGTCGAGGCTCTTTTTCAGGGCACCCTGCTCGACATCATGCTGGTATTGCCCGACACCGATGCTTTTCGGATCAATCTTGACCAACTCGGCAAGCGGGTCCATCAAGCGACGGCCGATACTGACGGCGCCACGGACCGTCACGTCATATTCGGGAAACTCGTCGCGGGCTATCTTGGATGCGGAATAGATGGATGCTCCGTTCTCACTGACCACGAACACTTGTACTTTGCGATCATAGCGGATATTGGTAATGAACTGTTCCGTCTCGCGGCTTGCTGTCCCGTTCCCGATAGCGATGGCGTCGATGGCGTATGTGGCTACCAGTTGTGCCACTTTGGCAGCCGCTTTGCTTTTTTCGTTCTGGGGCGGGTGAGGATAGATCGCTTCATTATGTAACAATGCCCCCTGCGCGTCGAGGCAAACCAGTTTACAACCAGTACGATAACCGGGATCGACACCCAACACACGTTTTTGTCCCAATGGCGGAGCCAACAACAACTGGCGCAGGTTTTCGGTAAATACACGGATCGCTTCTTCGTCGGCTTTTGCCTTGCTCAAATTAGCAAATTCGGTTTCGATGGAAGGTTTCAGCAGGCGCTTGAAAGAATCGTCTACAGCTATCGATACTTGGTCGGATGTTTCGCCCCGTCCCTTCACGAAACGGCGTTTCAACCGGTCCAGGCAGCCCGTCGTGTCGGGAGAAATGCTTACACGCAGGATACCTTCCGTTTCACCTCGGCGCAGGGCCAACAGACGATGTGAACTTATACGGTTCAGAGTCTCACTGAATTCGAAATAATCGAGGTATTTAGCACCCTCTTCTTCTTTTCCTTTGATGACTTTGGACGTGATGACTGCCGTGTGTGAGAAAGAATTCCGGACGGCATTGCGGGCCTCTTCGTTCTCATTCACCCATTCAGCGATGATGTCGCGTGCCCCTTGCAACGCTTCTTCAGCGTTCTTCACTTCCCCTTTGATAAAGGCTGCCACGCGGGCTGGCAAGTCTCTTTCGTTTTGCATCATCACGATTCTGGCAAGAGGTTCGAGTCCTTTCTTACGGGCAATTTCCGCTTTGGTGATCCGTTTGGGCTTGTAAGGCAGATAAAGGTCTTCTATTTCGGTACTATCCCACGAATCCTCGATCCTCTTTTTCAGTTCGGGAGTCAGTTTGCCTTGTTCTTCTATGGAGGATAAGATACTTTCTTTTCTCTTCTTCAGTTCGGTCAACTTGTCCAACTGATCTTTGATATTGCCGATCTGGACTTCATCCAGTCCTCCGGTCACCTCTTTGCGGTACCGGCTGATGAAGGGGATTGTCGCTCCTTCTCCCAATAGACCGATGGTTCGTTCCACCTGTCCGACAGGAATGTTCAGGATACGGGAAATCAGTGCATGAAATGATGTTACCATATGGGTTGTTTCTTTATATTTGAATCGCAAAGATAATTGTTTGGTATTTATTTTGCTCCAGCCGGCGAGTTCTTTATCTAAACATTTGCGATTCACGTTTAAATTCAAGAATTTTGTCAACCTAAATTCGACCGCTTTGTCAAGTTGGATATGTTCAAACAGGGAACAGGTCTCGGACTTTCCATCTGCAAGACAATCATTTCTATCTTGAAAGGGGAAATAGGAGTGGAATCGAAGGAAGGCAAAGGGTCTACTTTTTGGTTTACTATCCCTTGCTCACCGGTAAAAGTCTCTTAATGGCTGGTTTGATCCAAACGAACTGTCTTATCTGCAAACAAATGCAGTTCTCCGGGATTATGGGAAGTGAAGAGAATCGTCTGCCCGTTCTCTGTTTGCCGTTCACGGATACGCTTGATAATACGGCGGCTTAAAGCCTCGTCTAAACCTTTAAAAGGCTCGTCCATGAGCAGGAGTGGAGAAGGGTAAGTCAAGGCACGTGCTATCGCTGCTCGTTGTTGCTGCCCGAAACTCAGTTCATTCGGAAAACGGTTCTCAAAGCCGTCCAACTCCATCTTTTGCAATATTGAAATCGCCTGTTCGAAAGCAATTTCTTTTTTCAGATAGGCAGCCAAGGGTAAGGCGATATTTTCGGCAATTGTCAACTGGCTGAGTAATTCGGGTTCCTGGAATACATAAGCTATTCCGGTTTTAAAGTCTGTTTCGATTTCCCCTTGTGCGGGTTTTAAAATGTTTCCTATCAGGTTCAACAAGGTCGTTTTGCCGGTTCCCGACGGAGCTGTTATGCCATATATGAATCCTTTTTCGAAAGTATAGCTGAAGTGGGACAGGACCGTATCCGAACCATACCGATATGAAATATCACGAATCCGTATATCGCAATTTCCTTTTGGCACAGGTTGTTTACTGCAATGCTTGTTGTAATGTATAGGGAATCGTTGCTTCGCCAACCAGCTGATTCCTCTATCAAAAAGATAACTGATCAAAATTGCTATAATCGTCCATGCGATCAATTCGGGAACGGCTATAAAAACTTGTGCCTGTTTCATTTCCCCGCCTATACCGGGCGAACATTGCGCCAGTACCTCTCCCATAATGATAGCACGCCAACCAAAGCCCGAAGCAGATGCAAGACCGCTGTATAAGAATGGCTTCAGTTGCGGATAGACCACCTGTGTCAGCTTGTTCCAGCGTCCGATCCTAAATTGACGAGCCATTATCGAAAACTCTTTCCTCTGTCCTCGTATTCCTTTCGTCAGGTTTTCCGTAAGGAGTGGGAACATGGTCAGAAAAGCGATTATCAAAGGAATACTTTCCGCATTCAGGAAAATCAAAGCCAAGAGTATAAATGAAATGACCGGAATGGAACGCATGATGGCCAGTAACGGACGAAATAGTTCATAAATCCACTCGCATTTGTAGAACAAGAGAGAAACTCCCATAGCCGCCATTAATGATATAGACATCCCGATGGTTCCGCGCAACACTGTCGCCATGACTGATTGATAGAACGAACCGGATGCGAAAAGTGCAACGAGCGTGCTAAATAGGTGAGGTATGGACGGAACCAATTCCGGCAAACGGACCAGCATGGTCAATAGTTGCCAGGCCAATATGAGGATTGTAATCGACAGGATCGTAAAGATGCTTTTCTTCATTTTCCGGATTATTTATAGAATTGCTCATCGGGCATTTTGCCTCCCAATGCTTTAGGTTCATATTGCTCAATCAGTTGCAGGAAGTGAAGTATATTTTCTTGGGCTTCGGAGACTGTTTTATAGTCAATCTTACAACGTTCGATACTTTCGGGCGTCAACATGCCAAATGTAAAAATGTTTTCCTTTTCCAATATACAAATAGCCTGTTCCGGCTGCTCTACGGCAAAACGGCAAGAAGCATTTAAAAGACTGTCTATCGTTTCTTTACTTTTTTTCAAGGTAGGCACATAGAGTATGGCTGTCTGGGCAAATCCAAAAGAGGCTGAATCAGGCTTGTTTAGGTCCGCCAAAATTTGCAACGTGCTGTCTTTCCGCAACGCAATACTCAAGAACGGTTCTCCTAAAACGGCATAATCGACTTTCCCGGCCAACAGTCCCTGCATGATTTCATGTGCGGTAGTGAATGAATAATTCAATGTGTAATTAAGTTTATATTGCTGGAGATAATAACGGGTAAGAATGTCAGGTGTCGTTCCTGCTCCGAAAATATGTAAAACCGATTTGTTCTCACCGGATATACCTTTGTCGCTTCTACCTACCAAATAGAGGGTACCCCATATCGGACAACCTGCCAGATGATATCGAATGCCTTTATTATACAGGTTGACAGCACTGATCATCGGCAAAACAGCTATATCAGCTTCACCTTTTATCAGAGTAGCTTGCATCAAGTCAGGAGAATCGATTATCCGAACGGAAAGCGGCTTGCCGTCGATAACGGGCGTTTCTTTCATCCAGTGTGCAAAGGCAATGGCGGAAGGACCACGCAGAACTGATACACGTATCATTCCCGCATCTGTTTTCGGTTTACTATTGCAACAGCATAAAATAAATAGCAAGCAAAGGCATCTGAAGAATGTCATAGCATAAAAAGTTTAGGCAAACTTAAGAAAAAAGTCTCGATTTATGGCAAATCACATAAAAAAATGCCGTTGTGGCAAAAACCACAGCGGCACTCCTATCACATTTTTGAAAATCAAGCTTCGGCAGCAGACTCGCTTTTCTTTACATTCGTAACAATCTCCTGTTTGTCCTTGTCGAAGTCGACAACAATCGTATCACCTTCTCCGACAGACGCTCGGATAATCATTTCTGCCATTTCGTCTTCCAGATATTTCTGGATGGCACGCTTCAGCGGACGTGCACCGAACTGAATGTCATAACCTTTGGTGGCAACAAAATCTTTGGCGGCGTCTGTCAGTTCCAGAGAATAACCAAGACCAGCCACGCGTTTGTAAAGACCTTGCAATTCGATATCAATGATCTTATGGATCGCTTCCTTATCCAATTGATCGAACATAATGATGTCGTCCACACGGTTCAAAAACTCCGGAGCGAATGCCTTGTTCAGTGCTTTCTGGATAACGCTGCGGGAGAAGTCCTTATCTGGCTCGCCAGCAGCCTGCGAACTGAAACCGACACCACGGCCGAAGTCTTTCAACTGGCGTGTACCGATATTAGACGTCATGATCAGAATTGTATTCTTAAAGTCGATCCGTCTGCCAAGACTGTCAGTCAGACGACCTTCGTCCAGGACTTGCAGCAGCAGGTTGAACACGTCCGGATGCGCTTTCTCGATCTCATCCAACAAGACAACAGAGTAGGGCTTACGGCGGACCTTCTCGGTCAACTGACCGCCCTCTTCATAACCTACATATCCCGGAGGCGCACCGATCAGGCGGGACACCGCAAACTTTTCGAGATACTCGCTCATATCGATACGGACCAAAGCGTCGGCCGAGTCAAACAGATATTCCGCCAACTTTTTGGCCAGATGAGTCTTACCGACACCTGTCGGCCCTAAGAACATGAATGTTCCGATCGGCTTGTTCGGATCCTTTAAGCCAACGCGGTTGCGCTGAATTGCTTTTACGATCTTCTGAACGGCATCATCTTGGCCGACTACTTTCTTCTTTAGGTTCTCCGCCATTTCGAGTAATTTCAGGTTTTCAGCTTTTGCGATACGCTGGACAGGGACACCTGACATCATGGCTACAACTTCAGCCACCTTATCTTCATCCACCGTTTCGCGATGCTCCTGCAATTCTTGTTCCCATTTGGCTTTGGCTGCTTCCAACTGTAAGAGGTACTGACGTTCCTTGTCACGGAAGCTGGCAGCCAATTCAAAGTTTTGTGACTTAACGGCAGCAAGCTTCTCTGTTTTGGTTGCCTCGATCTTGGCTTCCAGTTCTTCAATGCTTTTCGGAACCGTTATGTTAGATATATGTACGCGAGAACCGGCTTCATCCAACGCATCAATTGCTTTGTCCGGGAAGTTGCGGTCACTGATATAACGTTCTGTCAGTTTTACACAAGCTTGCAGGGCTTCGGGCGTATAGATCACATTGTGATGTTCTTCGTAGCGGGCCTTGATATTTTGCAGGATCTGCAAAGTTTCTTCCGCTGTTGTCGGATCGACGATCACTTTTTGGAAACGACGTTCCAAAGCTCCATCTTTCTCGATATTTTTACGATATTCATCTAATGTCGTAGCACCGATACATTGTATCTCACCACGGGCCAGAGCCGGCTTCAGCATATTGGCGGCATCCATTGAACCTGAAGCTGAACCTGCACCGACGATCGTATGGATCTCATCGATGAACAGGATGATATTCGGGTTCTTCGACAGTTCGTTTAAAATAGCTTTAATGCGTTCTTCAAACTGACCGCGATATTTGGTTCCAGCCACGATAGATGCCATATCCAAGCTGATCACACGTTTGTCGAACAAAACGCGGGAAACTTTGCGCTGGATGATACGCAGTGCCAAACCTTCCACAATTGCCGATTTGCCGACACCTGGCTCACCGATCAAGACAGGATTGTTCTTTTTGCGACGGCTCAATATCTGAGCTAAGCGTTCGATCTCCTTCTCACGTCCGACAATCGGATCGAGACGATTTTCAGCGGCCGCACGCGTCATATCTGTACCGAAGTTGTCCAATACAGGCGTGTCGTTCGGTGATTTTGGTTGTGCAGAGCCGGCTCCGGAAGAGGAGCGGGGAGACTCCCGGCGGGAAGAGTAATCATCGTCATCGTCTTCATCATCATCGGTGTAGCCATCACTGATTCCTTCAAAATGTTCGGCATCTTCTTTTCCAATAAAATCATCCATGTGCTTCAAACCTGTGCCGCTTATCAGGTAATTATATATACTGCGATACGTTATGCCCGCTTCGTTCAGCACCTTTGCCGCAACATTAAACTCTTCTTTCAAAATGGCCAGAAGCAAATGTTCCGTTCCGGTTTCTTTTTTCTTGAACAAGCGCGATTCAAGCATACTCATACGCAGTACGCGCTCGGTTGTTTTACTAATAGCGATATCATGCTGGACAGCATCTTCGGCATCGATTGTATTTTTAATTTCCTGTTCGATCTTTCTTTTGATATCCCATTCGTCGACATTTAGTTCGCGCAGGGCCTGCACGGCTTTCCCTTCGCCGTCGCGGATAATTCCAAGCATTAAGTGTTCCGGTCCAATATAACTGTTCTGAAGCCTAGCTGCTTCTTCACGGCTATATTCAATAACGTCCATTAATCTCTTTGAATAGTTATTTTTCATATTATAATAATGTACTATGATAGTGCAAATGTAATAAACTCTCGTCATATATCTAACAAAATCCATGCCATTATTCCTTAAAAGAAAATAAAGTATTGAAGGCAGGCTTGTCATATATTACAAAAAACAGCTTTATCTTGTTATAAAGAAACATTAAAAAATATTACCCGTAAGTGTAATTCCAAATACATGTACTCTTAATCCCATTTTCATAGGGTGGCAGTTTCATTTTGATGGTTTGAAACCGGATGCCTTCTGACAAGTAAATTCTAAAATTTCGAGTCAAAAGCTTTCGTGATACACGGAAAAGCCTTACCTTAGTGCACTTTTTGAAAGGTGAGATATTGAGTGTAATTAATATAAGACTAAATGGTTGATCAAGACAGAATTATTAAGATTAACATCGAGGAGGAAATGAAATCGGCATACATTGACTATTCAATGTCTGTCATTGTTTCGCGTGCCCTTCCGGATGTTAGGGATGGTTTTAAACCGGTTCATCGTCGTATTTTGTTTGGAATGAATGAATTGGGTAATACATCCGACAAACCTTATAAAAAATCTGCGAGAATTGTTGGTGAAGTTTTAGGTAAATACCATCCACATGGTGACTTGTCTGTTTATTTCGCAATGGTTCGTATGGCACAGACATGGTCTATGCGCTATACGTTGGTGGATGGACAAGGAAACTTTGGCTCGGTGGACGGTGACAGTCCTGCTGCCATGCGTTATACAGAAGCAAGATTAAGTAAACTTGCCGAAGAAATGCTTCGCGATATCGACAAAGATACGGTTGATTTCCAGCTGAATTTCGACGATACGCTGAAAGAACCGACCGTATTGCCGACTCGTATTCCGAATTTGCTGGTAAATGGAGCATCTGGTATTGCCGTTGGTATGGCGACAAATATGCCAACACATAACCTTAGCGAGGTGCTGGACGGCTGTATGGCTTACATTGATACTCGTGGAGAAATGGAAGTAGCTGATTTGATGCAATATATCAAAGCTCCTGATTTCCCGACAGGTGCGACTATCTACGGATATGCTGGTGTAAAAGACGCCTTTGAAACAGGTAAGGGACGTATTGTTTTGCGCGGTAAAGCAGAAATCGAGACGGAAAATAATCATGAGAAGATTATCATTTCGGAAATCCCTTATGGTGTAAATAAAGCCGAACTGATCAAATATATTGCCGATTTAGTGAATGAAAAGCGCATAGACGGTATATCGAATGTAAATGACGAGTCGGACCGCCAAGGCATGAGAATCGTCGTGGATGTAAAAAGGGATGCAAATTCGAGTGTTGTGCTCAACAAGCTATATAAGATGACGGCATTGCAGTCTTCCTTCAGCGTCAATAATATCGCGTTGGTGAATGGGCGTCCCAAACTGCTCAATCTGAAAGATTTGATCAAAGCGTTTGTCGACCATAGACATGAAGTTGTGATTCGCCGTACGAAATACGATTTGAAGAAAGCCGAAGAACGTGCCCATATCTTAGAAGGTCTGATTATTGCTTCCGATAATATTGATGAAGTCATTGCAATCATCAAATCATCTAAAAGCCCTGCTGAAGCTATCGAACGTTTGATGGAACGTTTCTCCCTGTCGGATATACAGTCTCGTGCCATTGTAGAAATGAGACTTCGCCAGTTAACTGGCCTGGAACAGGATAAACTTCGTGCAGAGTATGAAGAAATCGAAAAATTAATCGCATATTTGAAGGAAATTCTAGAAAATGACGATCTTTGTATGAAAGTCATCAAAGACGAGTTGCAGGAAATCAAGGACAAGTACGGAGATGAACGTAAAACAGATATCGTTTATGCCTCCGAAGAACTCAATCCTGAAGACTTCTATGCAGATGATGAGATGATCATTACCATCTCCCACATGGGATACATCAAGCGTACGCCGCTCAGTGAATTCCGTGCTCAGGGACGCGGCGGAGTAGGGGCCAAAGGTTCTGAAACGCGTGACGAAGATTTTGTAGAATATATCTATCCGGCTTCCATGCATGCTACCTTGCTGATCTTTACGGCAAAAGGAAAATGTTATTGGTTGAAAGTGTTCGAAATTCCGGAAGGAGCGAAGAACTCAAAGGGTAGAGCGATCCAGAACTTGTTGAACATCGAACCGGATGACAAGGTCAACGCTTTCATTCGAGTAAAGAAGCTGACGACAGACACCGAGTTTATTAATTCGCACTATCTGTTGTTCTGTACAAAGAAAGGTGTGATCAAGAAGACTCTATTGGAAGCATATTCCCGTCCTCGCCAGAATGGTGTAAATGCCATTACATTACGTGAAGACGACGGTCTGATCGAAGTTTGTATGACAAATGGTAATAATGAGGTTCTGATTGCAAACCGTAACGGACGTGCTATCCGTTTCCATGAAAATGCAGTGCGCGTTATGGGGCGTACAGCATCCGGTGTAAGAGGTATGACACTTGATGACGATTCTAACGACGAAGTTGTAGGAATGGTTTGTATTAAGGACAAAGAAAAAGAAACTGTACTGGTTGTGTCCGAACAAGGTTACGGAAAACGTTCTAATATCGAAGATTATCGTATTACGAATCGTGGAGGTAAAGGTGTCAAAACCATCAACATTACGGAAAAGACCGGTAAACTGGTTGCCATCAAGAATGTTACGGAGGAAAACGATATTATGATCATTAATAAATCCGGTATCACAATCCGTATGAAGGTATCTGATCTGAATGTCATCGGACGTGCAACACAAGGGGTACGCCTGATCAATTTAGGGAAACGTAATGACGAAATCGCCTCTGTATGCAAGGTGCTGTCACAGACTGAAGAAGAGATCGCTGAAGAAAAAGCACGGCGTGAAGCTTTAGAAGGTGTGGTAATTCATGAACATCCAATAGAGAATACCGATTTCGAAGATGTCTCTGATGATGTCGAAAGCAATGAAAATGCGGACGATACAGAAGGAACAACTGAGGAATAATTTAAACAAATAGAAATATTAATCTCAAATCACTATCACAAATGAAACGAGTATTATTGACAGTTGCACTATGTGTTGCAGCATCTGCCTCTTTCGCACAGAAAAAAGTTGTGAACGAGGCACAGAGTATTGCGAAAGGAAGTAACGCAGATTTCGGAGAAGCCAGAACCTTGATCAAAGGAGCGTTGGAAAATCCGGAAACTAAAGATGACGCTAAAACTTGGTATGTAGCAGGTTTTATTGAAGATCAGCAGTTCAATGCTGAAAGAGCTAAACAAATCTTGGGACAGCAACCCAACGAGCCGGTTATGTACGAAGCTTTGTATGGTATTTTACCTTATTTTCAGAAAGCCTATGAACTGGATCAGTTGCCTAATGAAAAAGGTAAAGTGAAACCTAAATACACAAAAGATATCAAAAGTATCTTGAGTGCAAACCATGTATATCTGTTCAATGGTGGTGCATATTATTTCGATAAACAAGAGTATAAAAAAGCATACGATTTCTTCAACCAATATGTGGAAATATCCGAACTGCCAATGTTCGCAGGGACTCAGACTGCGGAAAAAGACTCTACATTCATGACAGTTCAGTTCTATGCAGCAGCAGCAGCTTCTTTAGCTAAAGATTCCAGATTGGCTATTGCCGCTTTGGAACGTGCTAAAAATACTCCTTATCGTCAATATGATGTTTATCAGTATCTTTGCTACGAATACGGAGAGGCAAGAACTGCTCAGGACTCTGTTATGTTGGAAAAAACATTCGAAGAAGGCATGCAGGTTTTTCCAGATTCGGCATTCTTCTTGAATAACTTGATCAATACATACATCTATTCCAATAGAAATGAAAAAGCATTGGAAATGTTGAATGTTGCAATCCAGAAAAATCCAAATGATGCAAACCTTTACAATGTAATGGGACGTGTTTATGAAACCGGATTAAAAGATTATGCCAATGCTGAAAAGAATTTCCAGATTGCTTTGGAAAAAGATCCGAATTTGACAGATGCGCTTTCTAACATTGGTCGTATCTATTACAATCAAGGAGTGAACAAATTAAGCGAAGCCAATATGATTAATGATAGTAAGAAATACCAGGAGGAATTAGGCATGGCAAAAGATTTGTTCAAAAAAGCTCTTCCTTATTATAAAAAAGCTCATGAAGCTGAACCTGAAAAAATGGACAACATGATCGCTTTGAGAGGTATCTATTACAATCTGAACATGGGGCCGGAATTAGAAGCTATTGAAGCAGAAATGAATAAATAATAGATCGGATAAGATTTATTTGATAAAAGAAAATATGTCATATAATGAACCCCGAAAGTTTTTTGTCTAACTTTCGGGGTTTTTATTATGTCTGCGCAAAAAAGAAATTCAATAATCTTATTAAACATAATCGTAATTATCTTTAAGTATATCTGAAAATCCCGCTTTTTATATTTATTCGGTATCGTTTTTCTTTTTCCTTCTTGAAGGTAAGTTCGGTATATTTTCCCGAATGAAGCGCTTGAAACCGCTTAAAGAAACCTTATAATAATCGGCTAATTCGGCATATGTTGCATTTTCTTCTTTCAATTCTCTTTCGATCTGGCTTTTCTGGGAAAGGAGAAATTCGGTTTTGGGGCTTCCCAAAGGACGTCCTAATTTTGTTCCTTTGTTTTTACTGGCTGTCAATGCTTCTTTCGTACGGGCAGAAATAAGTTTGCTTTCAATCTCAGAAACAAGCCCAAATGTAAATGCCAACGTCTTGCTGTTCACGTTATCTTCAAATGAATAACCTTCCTTGATACAGTAAAGTGCCACTTTCTTTTCAATACACAACAAAATCAAATGCATTATCTCCATTAGTTTCCTGCTGAGTCGAGTAACATCGGCAACGATAAGAATATCGCCTTCTTGTAAATTTTTTATTACGTCTTCGAGTCGGTTTTTCTCTTTGGAGGAATTTTTAGCATCTTTCAGCCATTTGTCAATCTCAATTTTTTTTGCTTTTGCAAATTGTTCGATTGCGTTTTTCTGGCTCTCTGTTTGTTGTTTATTTGAATATGTACGTATATAAGCGATTGTCATATTTTTTATTATTTAAATTTTGTTTTATCATTTGATATATAACAGATTGGTTTGCAATATGTTCATTCTAAAAGTTGATAAAGGGGGTATACATGTTGTAATGATCTCCTAAACTGATGCGAATGTACGTAAATAAAAAAAACAATGAAATATTTGGTAGTTAAAAAAAAATACCTACCTTTGCACCGTGATCAAAAATAAAAGAGATTGCAAAACGGGGTGTAGCGCAGTCCGGTTAGCGCACCTGCTTTGGGAGCAGGGGGTCCCAGGTTCGAATCCTGGTACCCCGACACAAAAACAAGACACTGATTATCAATAAAGGAAATGATATTCAGTGTTTTGTTGTGTGTTTTTGATTTAGCCGCCATTTTAAAAAAAAGGGAACATTTGCACATTCTGGATTAATCAAGATGAAAGATGCTGCAAAAACCCTGCAATTTTATTATGGCATCAGTAAAATACTATTTCGACAAAAGAGCTAAGAGCAAAGACGGGAAATATCCGCTTAAACTTAGCATATCCAATCGGCAAGAATATACATTGATAAATCTTGAAGTTCGCCTTTTGCCTTCGCAGTGGGACAACACGAAAAGCGTTGTTGTAAATCATCCAAATAAGTTATTCATCAACAACTATCTTTCCCGGCAAAAAATCAATGTAGAAATGGAGCTTCTAAATTTGAAAGCTTCCGGGGAACTGTCTTCGATGGACGGAAAGAAATTGAAGACGGAAATACAAAAACGTCTGAATCCAGATGAAAAAGAAAAAAAACTTCTATTTGTCGATCATTACATGAAGTTCCTGAACGGGAAAACAAATGATAGAACTAAAGAGGGTTATCTTTATACGTTGTCAAAAATCAAGGAGTTCACAGATGTTCAAGAATTGACGTTTGAAGATATAACATACTCATGGTTGAAAGACTTTGATATATTTCTTTGCGAGACTTCCGCAATAAATACTATAAGCATTCACATGAGAAACATTCGCGCGGCATTTAACGATGCCCTGGCGGAAGAACTCATTACATGCTATCCGTTTAGAAAGTACAAGATAAAAGAAGAAAAAACAAGAAAGCGTTCCCTTTCAATTGAAGACTTGGTTAAACTTCGTGATTATCCGGTTGAAGAACATCAAGAACAATACCGAGACATATTCATGCTTATATTTTACCTTATCGGAATAAATACAATAGACCTATTGAATCTGACAGAATGTGACATTGTAAACGGTCGTGTTGAATATCGTCGAAAAAAAACCGGGAAACTTTATTCTGTAAGAATAGAACCGGAAGCTGCTGCTTTAATTGATAAGTACAAAGGGGATAAATATCTTTTGAAGGCTCTTGATTATTATTCAAACTATAAAGACTATGCGCATAGGCTCAATGAGAATCTTCAACAAATTGGAGAAATGAAGCGCGAAGGTAGAGGGGGGAAAAAGGTTCGCAAGCCGATCTTCCCGGAACTCACGACATATTGGGCGCGCCATACATGGGCAACAATTGCTCATAAAGCCGGTGTTCCGAAAGACAATATTTCTATGGCTTTAGGGCATGAATTTGGTTGTAAGACTACCGACATATACATTGATTTCGATATGGAAAAAGTGGACGAAGCTAATCGAATGGTGATCGACTATCTGAATAACTACAAAAAGTAGAGTTATTTTTATCTGTTTTTGCGTTTCTTGCGCTTTCTTCTTCTTGATAGATAATTTATCAGTAGAAAAAGAAAGCGCAAATACGCAAAGAAAAAGCATGAAAAATAGAAAGCCCCAATTATATATAATAACCGGGGCTTTCAAGCGGATATGCGCAAGCGCCTAATCCACAACAACGCAGCAAATATAGCAATAATAATTGAATACTGTCCTATTCTCACGAACCAGACAGCGAAATACGCTAATCTTCCTTAAACACTAATTACCGTATTAATACTAAAGTATGAACAAAACACTCCGTTTATTTCCTCTTTTTCGCTCTCCATGCAAGTAATGATGCAACGACACCGCCAATAATCAACCACCAAGCCCAGACCGGGATAATACGATTGTTTTTGCTGGTTTGGTATTGTATGTTGCTTGTATCGTCTTTGTTATACTTCTTGTCCTTTTCGATATTGCTTAATGCGGTCGAATCACTTTTTAATAGGCGATCACCTTCAAATTCATCTATAACAGTGCCTTCTTCCACAGATACCGGATATTGAACACCGGTACTATCAGGTTTTGAAAGAATAGTTATTTTATATATCTTCTCCCTTTTAAGTTTTGCCCTGATACTGTCGCAAACAGTTAATCCGACAATGGTGCTTTCGATCAACTTATATTCCTGCTCCTCATGAATGTTTTTTTGCTCATTCAAGTTCTCTTTCCTGGTTCCACAAGAAAGGAGAATACAGAATAACATTAGATAAATTACGTGTTTCATGGTCGTATTGTTATGTTTGGGACAAATGACGGATATTCAGGAATAACATCGTAGCAAGGGCATTCTTTAATTCGCTCAAACGGGTCGATTATGCCATTTTTGTTTGTATCAGGCGAAGTGTCCCTGTGTCCGATCACCTGCATAATTTCCCTTCTTCGGCAAATCTCATTCACCAGGTTGTTAATGGCTGCTTTCTGCTCCGGCGTCCGGGTATCTTCTGCTTTACCGGATTCATTCAAGCCGCCTTCATAGCAAATGCCAATACTTCTACTATTCCAGCCTTTGCAATGCGCTCCGGGTTCGTCTTCATGCCTGCCCGGATAAACAGTACCGTCTTTGCGAATGTAGTATTGGTAACCGATAGACTTTAGCGGTTCTGTCTGAATAGGGCGTTTAAACCCTCTTGCTTTGTGCCCTGCATCTAATTGCTCAACTGTGTAGTCTACATTTTTACGGGTTGCAGAACAGTGTATAATGATTGTATCTGGTTTCATTATTCATTAGCCAGGTGAAGGCATCGAAAATAGTTGTTTTTCCGATCGCGTTCTTGCCGCAGATAGATGTTACACCTTCTTCGTTGAAGTTGATATTAAGATCGCGGACACCTTTGAAATTGAGCAGTTTTATGCTCTTTAAAATGATTCTCATACTTTAATATTTAATGCTTGTTATACTGATGCTTTCCAAAACCTTATGATTTCCCGACCTTCGTAAAACTTTCTGTAACTTGCTTTTCGAAAGCCGCATTTAATCAAACCCGCTTCCGTGTAATTACGTAGCGTATTGCGGTGTATTCCTAGCACTGCGGACGTTTGCTGTACGCTGTAACGCCCTGTCTCTTTTACTCTGGGTTCTTCTGGGGTGATCATACAAGTGCTTCTTTAAATTCATAGTAAGACATTATTACAAGCGCAATGCTTCCGACCAGTATAAATACGAATACTGATATAGGTAGCCATTTCATAGGGGAAGGTGTGTCAAGGGACGCATATAGCATCCCGGCTGAACAAATTGCTATCAGGATTGAAAGAATAAGCTGAACTGTTTCAGCTAAACAAATCGCTCTTAAAAACGAGCGGAATAATTTTGCTTCCCTAGCAGAATCAATCACATTTGCGATTGAGGTAATGAATCTACTTTTTTTCATGTTGTTGTGGATTAAGCGATTAATTACTTTGTGATAAATAACCCTCTTTTTTGAGGACATAAATAATTCCCGAAATAGTCTTCCTGTACTTTTCAGCAATCTTTCTATATACACCGTTCGGTGTAGCCCCAGGCTGACTGGAAAAAGTGACATAATCATCGCAGATGCTTTTATTCCTCTTTTCCAGTTCTTTTTGCCTTGTAGTTCTAAAATCTACCATAATGAAAAATTGTTAAATTATATACTTTATAGTTTACTTAGTGCTTTTTTTAGTAGTTTTGAAAGCGAGTTTCAAAACACTTTGCAAATATATAACCTTTTTGGTTATTATAAAAGAGAAAATACAACTATTTTGGTTTTATTTTGAAAATAATTTATAAATAGCTGATTATCAAATGAATAAAATAGGAGATAAATTAAGGTCTTTTTTTAAGGAAAAAGGACTCACGCAAGATCATATAGCGGATAAATTTGGAGTCTCGCAGGCTTATGTAAATGCTTTGCTAAACGATAAGAAAGCTTTTGGAAAGAAGCAGGCATTTAAATGGAGCGAAGAATTTGGATTATCACCAAATTGGTTGTTAACAGGGGAAGGAGATATGTTTTTGGGTGATAATTCGAAAGAAGTTTCCATGCCGCCCGAAACAATCACAATGAGCCGGGAAGTATTCGACCAGATAACGAAGTTGACAGAAACGATATTAAGCCAACAGCGCACTATCGAAATGATGCAACAAGAACGCAAAAAAATGCTTGTCCAGGCGGAAGATGTTGCGATCTCTGCCGCTGCAAATGGGTGAAATTTGGGGGTGTGGATTATAAAGTATCTAAATATTAAGCATGATTACGATACAAGAATTGCTTTACAATAGAGGTCTGGATAGGTTGTCAAGAATTAAACTTGTCAGACATAAAGACAGAAGGATTGACCTGTATAATTTATATAGGACAGATCATAAAGCGTTTTTGGACTACCAGAATAATCAATCAAAAGACATTTTTAGAGACGTTGATTATATTGTTTCTTTCATCGGAGAAGAAAGCGTTTTGGCTCGATTCGTCGGAGTATATAAAATACTCGGCAAATCAGAAGTAAAAAACGGATTTGACTACATAATGCAAGAAGTAGGCGGGTATGATGATCTAAAGGAAAGGGTTATTATTCGCTGGGAAAATCCAATTTCATGGCATCAGTGGATAAAAAATGAAATGGAAATATTGGAGATATGCCCCGGACTTCATTACAAACGCTTCACTGATTATTTTGATCTTCTATTAGATTTCAACGAATTAAAGGAGATTATAGTAAATCAGTATAATGACTGGAAAAAGGTTCTTTCTGTCATCAAAGGGGTTTATCTGATAAGCGATACCAAAAGCGGGAAGCTGTATGTTGGTTCTGCTTATGGTGAAGACGGTATATGGGGAAGATGGAGTGATTATGTTACAAGCGGCGGTCATGGAGGAAATAAAATGTTGAGAAAACTGATAGATGAAGATTGCAATTATGCTACAAATTTTCAATTTTCAATATTGATGCTTCTTCCCAAAACGATAACACCTGACGAAGCAATCAAGAAAGAACAGTTATTCAAAAGAAAACTAGGAACAAATTCATTTGGACTAAATAATAATTAATGTATATGAATACTCGATTATCAGAATTTATTCAGTACAAAACAGGTGGGCGGCAATCAGAGTTTGCCGCGTTGCTAGGTTGGTCGCCGCAATACCTGGGAAAGTTGTTGAAGGGGGACGGTTTCGGCATTCGTCCGGTAATGGCACTGCTAGAAAAGTTCCCGGAGCTTAATGCGCGCTGGTTGATGCTGGGGGACGGCAGTATGCTTTTAGATAATCCGGCGGCAAGTGTATTAAAAGAACGGTTGTTGAAAATGTTAGAAATTGAGAAGTATATACCGGTAATGTCTTCGGAAGAACTTCGGAAGCTGACAGAGGAAAATGACCTTGATTTCTCTCCGGCTTGTTACGATAGATGGAATATGTTACTTAAAAACAAACAAAGCCATGCAGTCTCCTGAAAGTCAAATTGTAATAGCTAGATTTTTCGAAGCTTTGCAGCAGTTGAAGGATGATCGAAAGATCAGAGGAATACAGACCTTTACAACTAAATACAATATAAATAAAAGGAACCTGTATTTTCAAAAGAGTAATCTGGAAAGTGATATAGTACAATTATCCTGGTTTACTTACTTGGTTAGGGATTACGGTGTATCGGCTACTTGGTTGTTGACAGGGGAAGGGTCGTTTTATTCATTGCCGGAAAGCTATAAAAACGACAAACCCTGCAAAAATCCTGCAATAGATAATTCAGCTTTTTATAAAGAAGTATAAATCAATCAAATATGGCGGTTCGACTTCTGCTTTGGGAGCAGGGGGTCCCAGGTTCGAATCCTGGTACCCCGACATAAATAAGAGGCTGTAATTAGCTGATCAAAGGAATAACGAGTTGATACAATTTTGAATCTTGACTGTGCAATGGGTATAGCTTGACAACTTTCAGGTCAAGCTTTTTTTGTAACAGTATATAACGACAAGAAATATAAATATCCCAAACTTTAACTATTAGAAAGAGCGTGTTGCCTCTATTTTAGAGGGACACGCTTTTCCTAAAGCCAACTGATTCGCAATGCTTTGTGTATGAATTAGTTGGCTAATTTTATAATATTTAATGAATGTCCCTAAAAAGATATGCCATCTTGGGGGTTTAAGGACATTTACCAAATATTCTTAATAGACAACATCTAATTTTTATTTCAAGACTTCAAGTACCTGAGACATCATTGTCCAGATACTATTTTCATCTTGGGCCGTATAGATATTTCCATCGGCTTCCGACTTGTTGTCCGTAGCCTTTCCTTTTTGTATAGCCGACTTAGCAAGCGGATGGACAGCAATAGTCTTTCCGTCGATAACACCTGCCATATCAAACAACATCGCTCCGGCACAATGTCCGATCATAATTTTTCCCTTTTGTCCGAATGCCGCAATAACAGCCATCAAATCCTGATTATACGGTTCGTTAGCATGTTGGGCAAACTGTGGTATGGCATCTCCGCATGAGAATACCATCGCATCAAATTCATCTTCATGTCCTTTCAAATTTGCAATAACATCATCTGCAATTAAAGCAATACCGGAATTCGTACGAATCTCCTTCGTGTTGCTTACGGCAAATACTTTATAAGAAATACCATTTTCAAAAAATGCTTCCAGATACTGGAACAAACCACATCCGTTTACCGGATTTACTGCCAAAACTGCTACTTTCTTTGCCATGATACTAATAATTTTTAGTGATACAATAGTTCTTTTTCGTAAGTTTATTACCTTTGTGCAGCAAAGATAATAAGTATGATTCGGTAAAACAAGAACGCACCTATGAATAAGCTACTTACATGGGTGTAACTATTGTTGATACACAAGACACTGCTAAAATAAAAAAATGAAAAATTTTCATCCTACAGGAAATTGTCCCATCCGGGACATCTTGTGCCGGCTCGGTGACAAGTGGTCGATGCTTGTTTTGATCACACTGAACGTGAATGGCACGATGCGTTTTAGTGACATTCAAAAAACAATTTCCGACATCTCCCAACGTATGCTGACCGTCACGCTCCGCACACTGGAAGCCGACGGACTTGTTTCAAGAACAGTCTATGCAGAAGTTCCGCCCCGCGTCGAATACCAACTTACAGAAACCGGAAAAACACTCATACCTCATATCGAGAGCCTTGTCGATTGGGCATTGGAGCATATGACAGGTATTTTCGACAGCCGGGAAAAGGCCGGACAGCCATGCGGATAGTCAAAATCTTTTACACAGAAGTATTTTACGATATATTTTTATCTCTATCTTTGCGCCATAAATTAAAAATTAATCATCTTGGCAAGAAATAAGAAGCAGTTGCCTTTATTAGAAAAGGTAACAATAACAGATGTAGCCGCAGAAGGAAAGGCTATCGCACGCGTAAATGACATGGTCGTATTCGTACCTTTTGTTGCGCCCGGAGATGTCATAGACATACAATTGACACGCAAGAAACATAGTTATGCGGAGGGAAAAGCTGTACTTTTCCATGAATATTCCTCCCAGCGTGCCATTCCGTTCTGTGAACATTTCGGCGTATGCGGCGGCTGTAAATGGCAACATCTACCCTATGAGGAACAGATTCGCTACAAACACAAGCAGGTGATCGACAACCTGACCCGGATCGGTAAGATCGAAATGGAAGAAATACTCCCGATCAAGGGTTCCAAACATACGACTTTCTATCGTAACAAACTTGAATTTACATTCTCTAACAAGAAATGGTTGACGGAAGAGGAAGTGAAAACCGGAGCCAAGTTCGATTGCATGGATGCTGTAGGCTTTCATATTCCGGGAATGTTCGACAAGGTGCTCGACATTCACAAATGCTGGTTGCAGAACGACATATCGAACCGCATCCGTTTGGCAGTCAAAGAATACTGCCTGACACACGAAGGCTATCCGTTCTTCGACCTTCGCAATCAGGAAGGATTTGTGCGTACGTTGATGATCCGTACGGCTTCAACGGGCGATCTGATGGTAGTGCTGGTATTTTTCTATGAAGATGTGGAACGCCGCGAAGCGCTTCTCTCCTATGTGGCTGAACAGTTCCCGGAGATCACTTCGCTGATGTATGTCATCAACGAAAAATGCAACGATACGATTACCGACCAGGACGTCCTTGTGTTCCGCGGAAAAGACCATATCATCGAGGAGATGGAAGGACTTCAGTTCAAAGTAGGGCCGAAATCGTTCTACCAGACCAACAGTGAACAGGCTTACGAACTCTATAAAGTTGCCCGCGAGTTTGCCGGACTGACCGGAAACGAGATGGTTTATGACCTGTACACCGGAACCGGCACGATCGCCAACTTCGTCTCCCGCCAGGCAAAGAAAGTGATCGGTATCGAATATGTGCCCGAAGCGATCGAAGATGCCAAAGTGAACTCCTCGCTGAATAAGATCGAGAATACACTGTTCTACGCTGGCGACATGAAGGATATCCTGACACAGGATTTCATCAACCAACACGGCCGTCCGGATGTTATTATCACAGACCCGCCCCGTGCCGGTATGCATGACGATGTGATCAACACGATTCTTTTTGCGGAACCGGAACGTATCGTTTACGTGAGCTGTAACCCCGCGACACAGGCACGCGACCTGAGCCTGCTCTCGGTGAAGTATGCCGTTAAGAAGGTACAGCCGGTAGATATGTTCCCACATACGCATCATGTGGAAAATGTCGTCCTCCTGGAGAAATTAAAAGTTAAGAATTAAAAGCTTAGAAAATAATGAACAAGATCATCCTCCTGTTTTCATTTGCTTTGTTGTTGTCCGGTTGTAATCGTGCGAGGCAGGAACAAGGACAGGAGGATGACGATGTAACAATTGACCTGCCTCAACTGAAAGCGCAAGGCGAAATAACGGCCGTCACGCTATATAGCTCGACTTCCTATTTTCAGTATAAGATGCAGCCGATGGGTTACGAATACGAACTGATCAAGGATTTCGCCCGTTCGGAAGGTCTTAAACTGAATATTAAAGTTGCCGAAAGTCCTGCCAAACTGATCGAAATGTTGGAAGCGGGAGAAGCCGATGTCGTCGCCTACCCGATTCAGATCAGCAACCGCATGAAAGAGAAACTCATCTATTGCGGACGGGAAGAGCAAGATTGCCAGGTGCTGATCCAACGTGCCAACAAAGGCGACAAGGTGATCACCGACGTGACGGAGCTGCTCGGAAAAGATGTCTATGTAAAGCCGGGAACCAAATATTTCGAACGGTTGAAGAACCTCGATGTCGAATTAGGAGGCGGTATCCGGATTCATGAAGCGGATGCCGACACAGTGACAACGGAGGATCTGATCGGCATGGTTTCGCAAGGAGAAATCCCTTACACCATAAGCGACGAGAATATAGCCCGCCTGAACAAAACTTATTTCTGGAACCTGAACGTTTCGCTGAAGATCAGTTTTATGCAACGCTCCTCATGGGTCGTACGCAAAAGCAGCCCCGAACTGGCTAAGGCCATCGACGCGTGGGCATCCGACAAGGCGGGAACGCATGTCTACAAGGCTTTGACGAAACGCTATTTCGAACTGAGCAAACAACCCGTCACGACCGAACTGCCGGAAGTCAAAAACGGACATGTATCGCCCTACGACGAGCTGTTCCGCAAACATGCCAAAAACATCGGCTGGGACTGGCAGCTACTTGCTTCTATCGGCTACCAGGAATCCCGTTTCAATCCGAACGTCGTCTCATGGGCCGGCGCAGAAGGGCTGATGGGAATCATGCCGAACACGGCAAAGGCTTTAGGGGTAACGCCTCACGAACTGAAAAATCCGGACACGGGAATCCGTACGGGTGTGGATTGCCTGCGCCGTTTCCGTCAGGGATTTGGAAAAATAACGGACCCAGTCGAAAAGATCAAGTTCACCTTAGCGGCTTACAATGCCGGGATCGGGCATATCTACGATGCCCAACGACTGGCAGAGAAATACGGCAAAGACCCATACGTCTGGGATGATAATGTGGCCGAATATATCCGGATGAAGAACGATCCGGAGTACTACAATGATCCGGTCTGCAAACACGGCTACCTGCGTGGTTCGGAAACCTTCAATTATGTGCGCGAGGTGATGGAGCGTTACAATTATTATCTTCATAAAACAGGAAAGAAATAAAGAGGTGCGTATTGCTTATAACCAATGGTACCCCAATAGCCCCCATTCCTTCCAAGCAATGGTACCCTATTGTTTATAACCAATCGGACCATCTTATTTTCAAGACCGGATATTTTCTTTTATCATCTCCTTAATAAGCAACATCACCTTCGGATAGCTCAGTGGGACGCCGTCCAGAATCTCTTTTATTTCATTCGTGCTGATTGAATATCCGGTTTCTCCCGAACGGTATTCAAAGCAAACGTTTATTTCCGGATTGCCGGTGATCAACAAGGCGACTGTACCCGGAAGATCTCCCCAAGGCGGGCAATCGATATGATCCGAATGAAAGACAGCCCTCACTTCCGTTCCCTTTCCCGGCTCGGATGTCAGGGTGACACTGCCGCCGGTCTGCTCCGCATTCTGGATCAGGAAGGGAAGGCCGAGTCCGACTTTGCGAGTCGTGCGGGTGGTGTAGAACGGATTCGTGACACGCCGGGCGGTTTCCGCATCCATCCCTGAGCCGTTGTCCGTGATGCGGATGACGATGCGGGTATCCTGCTCTTCTACGGACAGCCCTATCTCCGAAGCATTCGCCCGGATACTGTTTGCGGTGATATCGGTGATATGGAAAGATAGATTATTCATGCTGTTACAATCGTATGGTCGTTTTCCTTCCGGAAAGCCATTGCTAAATGTTCAAAATCAAGCAGGTCGGCTCTTAACAGGGAATATTTCGTGCCGATCTGTCCGGGATCATGCGCATCAGAAGCGCTATAGACCGTGTAATGCTTCAAATAAGCATGTGCCGCCAACAGTCTTTCATAGCGGGCAGCATCCTTGAACTCGATTGCATCCAGCGGCAACGAAGGATCTATAAACCCCAACTGACTGATCAGGCTGAACGAAGGACGTTCGACATGGGCCGCAATGAACAACCCGCCCAGACGATGCACCACTGCGGCAATCTGTTCCACACTCCGGTCGAGGGCCGAGATAAGCAGATAAGGGGCTTCCCCCACGATCTCGTTCCGGGCGTTCACCCAGACCTGGTCGCCGAATCGTTCAGGGTCGTTCGGGACAGGCGGCAGATAGTCATCCAGATACATCTGGAAAGCGGCACGTGTCCGGTCATCTGCAAAAAGTGCCACGCAGTGCGCCTCTTCGCGTGTCGTCACCTCCGCACCGGCAAAGACCATGAGTCCCCGCTCCTCCCCTAAAGCCAGGATTTCGGGACATTGCAGCGTGCTGTTATGATCCGTCACAGCAATGGCATCCAATCCCCGTTCGAGGGCCGTTTCCACAATCCGCTGTGGGCTCATCTCCAAGCTTCCACAAGGCGAAAGACAGGTGTGCAGGTGCAAATCTACCCGGAACTCCTTCATGCCTGTTGCAAAAGGCTGTATATTTTTCCCGTTACTTCGAATGCGGAAAGCGGCGTTCCGAGCAAAGGCACGTCTTCCTCTTTTCCTTTCTCAAGCGTCTCCTCGTCCGGCGAAGCCCCGTTCACGATCAGGACGGCAGCCGCATCTTTCAGGGTGGCGACGGCCACGACGTTCTGGTGCGTCTGCATCGTGACCCACAACATTCCTTCGTCGATATGCCCCATTACGTCACTCAACAGGTCACTGGTGTAACCGCCGGAAATCTCCGCGTCCAGTCCTGCCTCTCCGCAAAAAACGGTTAAGTTCAATTCTCTCACTAAATCACTGACCTTCATATTTGGCTCCTTTCTTATAACAATCTTTATTCAACCGGTCTTTCCCCCAGGTCTTTTCGATCAGGCGGAAAGCATGTTCCTTGTCCAGCTTCCCATGCTTCTCCATATTACGCTGCATGAAGACGCAATCGCTGAACTGCGCTTCGTGGCGAACGATATCTTCCGCCAACGCCTGGCAGTTGGGCGAACCACAGGCCCCGCAATCGATGCCTGGCAGGTAGCACATCAACTTGCGCACCTGCTCCATCTTTTTCAGGACTTCTTCGATATTTCCTTCGTATCGCAACTTCGGATTGGGTTGAAGCGGACGAATGGTGATGTGTTGTTTCAGATAGGACAACGCCTCCAACCGGTCGGAATAGATCAGCGGGGCTTTGTCGCGTTTCATCGAACGCTTCATCACCCGTTCGGCTGTCAGGAAACGGTTGGCGACTGCCAGCACGCCACCGGCACAACTCCGGTCGCAGGCACGCAGTTCGAGGAAGTCCACATTGCGGACTTCGGTGGTCGATTCCATCCGTTCCAAGAATTCGATGACATTGTGTATCTCGTCTATCGCCAGGCAGCGGCCGGAGAAATGTTTGGCTTCGCCTCCCGTCTGGCTCCAACGCATCTCCTTCTTGGTCAGGGAGGGCGGAAGGACGCATTCGGGCGTGTAGTTCTTCGGACGGTTTTTCAGAATATGATATACCTTATTATATAGGGTATCCATATTGATCACGCCTTTGATCGTGGACGAATATCCCTCCGCACCTTTCAGGGAGGCGATCTTCGCCGCACAGGGCGTCACATAAAAAATACCGATCTCTTCGGACGAGAAACCGTCTTCTTCCAATACCTTATGATAGTAAGTGGCTGTCGCATTGACCGGCGGCTTCACCAACAAGATATTATCGACCAGGGCCGGGAAGCGCACCTGTATCAGCCGGACGATAGCCGGGCAAAACGAACTGATGACAGGTTTATCCTCCGCCAGCTCCATCTGCCTGAGCATCTCGCGATGGATCATGTCTGCCGTAAACTCGACCTGGAACACATGCGTAAACCCCAGTTCGTACAGCGCACTGAAAATCTCTTCCTCCGTCGTATATTTGGAGAACTGCCCGATAAAGACCGTCGGAACCAGCACGACACGGGCTTTGTAGTCGAAGATCTTCTGGAAGTCGTCCTGCTCCACATAGATGGCTTCCGTCGGGCAGGCTTTCAGACATTCGCCGCAGTCCACACACCAACCTTTACGGATGGAGGCTTTCCCCTCGCGGATACGAATCGCACCGGTCGGGCACTTCGTCATGCAGTGGGTACAGCCGACACAACGGTCATTGTCTATTTTCAATGCGTGGTAAAACTTTGTCTCTTCCATGGCTATCTGTCGTTTGCGGAGAAATAGGTCAGCATACGGACAATCGTGCCCTCTCCGACTTTGCTCTCGATCGTTAATTCATCTACATTCTTCTTCATATTGGGCAACCCCATGCCTGCACCGAACCCCATCTCGCGGACGGCTGCCGATGCGGTGGAGAAACCTTCCTGCATGGCCTGTCCGATATCGGGAATGCCGGGACCTTCGTCTTGCAACAGGAGGCTGATCCTGTCGGCTTCGATATCGGCCAGAACCGTCCCCCGCCAGGCGTGCGCCACAACGTTGACTTCGGCTTCATAAAGAGCGACGACCACCCGCTTGATGATGCGCGGATCGACGGACAGTTGCTTCAACACCTTCTTTATCTGGCTCGAAGCATAGCCGGCTTTTGAGAAGTTGCCTCCTTCCAGTTCAAATCTGAATTGCATATCTTCACCTCCTTTTGTTTAATAGATCGGCGGAAGGCCGTTACAATAAAGTTCGCCGACCGTATGGTACATCGAGTGGTCCGTTTCCATCAGGATCATCTCGTTTTCCGCCGCCAGTTGCAAAATATCGGGCGTCGCTTTCTTTCCCCTGACGAACAGGATGCAGGAAACATCCGCCATCTCTGCCGTCCGGATCGTCTGCATGTTGCACAGACCCGTGACGAGGAGCACGCCGTTGCAATCCAATGTCAGGACATCGCTCATCAGGTCGCTGGCGAAGGCGCACTGCACTTCATGGTCTTCCCGGCCGTTACCACACACGACTGTCGCGCCGGTAAGTGCCATTATCTGCCGTATCTTCATTATTATATAAAGGTTATATTTGCCGGGACAATGTAAGAAATAGTTATAACTTTGCAAGCGAAAAGATACGGAAAGTTATAACTAAATCATGAAAATATGGGCGTAGTAATAGGTATTGACGTAGGTGGAAGCACAACCAAGATTATCGGAGTGGAAAACAAGAGCATCCAGTCGCCGATGTTCGTCAAGGCGACCGATCCGGTCACCTCGCTCTTCGGAGCTTTCGGCAAGTATATCTATGACAACGGGATCACCTTGCCGGAGATCGAGATGGTGATGCTGACGGGTGTCGGAAGCGCTTTCATCGATCAGCCGCTATACGGCTTGCCGACAGCCAAGACCGATGAATTCCTGGCCAACGGCCTCGGAGCCAAATATGCCGCTTCGCTGGAAAACCTGATTGTCGTAAGTATGGGGACGGGAACTTCTTTCGTAAAGGTTGAAGGGCCGCATATCCAACATATCGGCGGGATCGGCATCGGAGGCGGAACCTTGCTCGGACTCTCCCGCCTGCTCCTGAAAACGCAGGACATTCATCTGATCGCTGAAATGGCCCGGAAAGGGACCCTGACGAATATCGACCTCCAGATACAGGACATCTGCAACAGGCCCCTGCCCGACCTGCCGCTGGACGCCACCGCCTCCAACTTCGGAAAGGCGGACGGCAACGCCTCTCCCGAAGACATTGCTTCCGGGATTATCCACATGGTCTTGCAATCGATCGGCCAGGCTGCCATCCTGTCGGCTCTCAACAGCCCGATTCGCGATTTCGTCCTGATCGGCAACCTGACGCAACTGCCCCAGTGCAAGGAAATCTTCCCTAAGCTGGAAGAAATGTATGGCGTCCGTTTCCTAATCCCCAAATATTCGGAATACAGGACAGCCATAGGCGCCGCCCTCACCTATATGGACGGGGCGCCGATTCATCCGATCAAATAAAGCGGTAAAAAGATTATCAGTTAACTGTCAGAGTATTGCATTTACGAAACATTTACCTGTCGATGTAAATGCATTTATGCTGGCATGTAAAAATGTTTACATCGGATGGTAACAACATTTACATCGGCATGTAACGTCTTTTACTTGGGCATGTAAAAGACTGCAGATGCCCAGTCACCAGTCGTATTCCTCCACATATCCGTCAAAGTATTCGTCCAACCGCACGCCTAACTTCCTGGCAAGCGCAACCACCTGCTGCTCGGCTGGTGACAGCAACGTTTCTCCTTTCCGCTTCTGATAATATCTCCTGACTCCCCAACTACCGATCAGACGACACCTGAACGTACCCGACACACTGACCGCCAAGGCTCCGGCCGTACACAGGAACCCTTTGGCATAACGCACTTTCTCGTTGGAACGGTAATACTTGCACTTCCCCGCCATCGCTTCTATCGCTTTCAGATGCAATGTCGGAGGAAAAACAACATTTACCGGAATACGGTCGTATGCGATCCGCCTGAGACAAGTGTCGCCGCGAGGACAGTCTGCCGCACATAAACCGTAATTAGAAGGAATTTTAGAATAAGATGTGTCTTTCATCATAGTTCTTGTATTTTAATGATTACATAGCAAAGGTACGATAATTCGTTACCGCCGCAAGCCGGCAGGCGGAAATCGGTGAAACTTTCCAAAGGCTGACAAAAAGATACGAGTAACGACAAAAATAATAGGATACGAATAGGTTAGGATTCCAATTTATGCTTACCTTTGGTTGCATTAAATTAAATTTATAATATCATGTTCGCAAAAGAAACTTATATCGCCCGCAGGGCTAAATTAAAACAGACGATAGGTTCCGGCCTGCTGTTATTTTTGGGTAACGATGAGTCAGGCATGAACTATGCCGATAACACATACCATTTCCGCCAGGATTCCACTTTTCTGTATTTCTTCGGGCTTCCCTACGCCGGGCTGTCCGCCATCATCGACATAGACAACAACCGCGAGATCATTTTCGGCGACGAACTGACGATCGACGCAATCGTCTGGATGGGAACACAGCCGACGCTGAAGGAAAAGAGCGAAGCAGCCGGTATCACCGAAGTACGTCCGTTCAAGGAAATCGAAACCTATCTGAAGAATGCGCAGCAGAAAGGCCAGCCGATTCATTACCTGCCGACTTACCGCGCCGAACACCAGATCAAGCTGTTCCAGTGGTTAGGCGTCGTTCCGGGAGCCGAAAAACCTTCCGTACCTTTTATTATGGGCGTTGTCAACCAGCGTAACTATAAGAGCGAAGAAGAAATTGCCGAAATAGAAAAGGCTTGTATCGTGACAGCCGACATGCATCTGGCCGCCATGCGCACCGTCCGTCCGGGCATCCGCGAAAGCGAAGTGGCCGCCGCCGTTGCCGAAGTTGCTTATGCCAACAATTACGAACTCTCTTTCCCGATCATCGCGACGATCAACGGGCAGACGTTGCACAACCATGATCATAGCAATTTGATCAAGAGCGGCGATATGCTTCTGCTCGATGCCGGCGCCGAAACGGAGATGGGATATGCCGGCGACATGTCGTCAACGATTCCTGCCGATGCCAAATTCACCACTCGCCAACGCGAGATCTATGATATCCAGGTGGCTGCCCACGAAGCAGCTGTTGCAGCTTTGCGTCCGGGTATCCCGTTTGTCGATGTATATGAATTGTCCTGCAAAGTGATCATGGAAGGCCTGAAAGAGTTGGGCTTCGTGAAAGGCGATCCGATGGAAGCGGTCAAAGCCGGTGCTCATGCCATGTTCATGCCTTGCGGCCTGGGACACATGATGGGACTGGACGTTCACGATATGGAAAACTTAGGCGAAGTCTACGTCGGATATGACGGCCAGCCGAAGAGCACGGAGTTCGGGCGCAAGTCTCTCCGCCTCGGACGTAAGTTGGAACCGGGCTTTGTCCTGACTATCGAGCCGGGTGTTTACTTCATCCCCGAACTGATGGATCTCTGGAGAAGCCAGAACAAGTTCACCGAATTTATCAATTACGACAAGCTGTTCACATATAAAGATTTCAGCGGCATCCGCAACGAAGAGGACTATTTGATCACCGAAAACGGCGCCCGCCTGTTAGGTAAAAAGATCCCCGTCCGTGCTGAAGAGGTAGAAGCGATAAGAAAATAAAAACAAAACAGAAATGACGAGAGTGCCCCTGTTGTATTAATGGGATACACCCTCGTCATTTCTGCCTGATTTTTTACAACTTTTATCCCTTTCTGGAAGTTGTATATTCGAGAACTATTTCTATATTCGCGCCATGATAAAGAAGATGCTGTTCATATTATCCTTGATCTGCCTGTTCGTGCAGGATGGAAAGATTGCAACCGAAGAAAACAGCATCTCCGCCTTACCTTCTACCGTCGTGACAATCCTTGACAGGCTACCGGATTTCGGTGTCGAGCAGGAACAGATCGACTATGAAAAAATATCCCAGTTCACATGTACCGGACTTTGTGTGACGTCCCGTTCACAGGTTTTACAAGAAAGCTACGAACGGCTGGTAAAAATTGTGTCCAGGCAGTTTGAAGTGTTTCTGCAAAAAGAACAAAACCAGCTCAACAAGACTTCCGAGACTTTACGAATCGTACAATCCATAAAATTCTCTTCTCTTCGCATACGTGCAGGCCATTGGGTCTACGTACTCCGAAAAATTATTATTTAGCACTCTCCTGGGATTTAGTGATTTTAAGTTACTTCCGGCATTTACATCGGAAGCAGAATTGTTATTCGTTTATTTTAATCAAGAATTATGTTAAGTCTATTCATTTCTACCCTGGAGATGATGGGCCTTACCTTTGTTATTGGCTTTTTTGTCGCTGCTGTGATCAAAGGTATTGCTTTCTGGGCCGACTCCCTGGAATATCATCACTCACATACTGCCGAACTGGCACAGTTCAACAAAATAAATAAAGTACGGGTCAAAATAGGTGAACTGTTAGGCCTTGTTCCCCCCGAAGGGACAGAGCAACTCAACGACGAACGCGAAGACTTCGCCAGAGGTGAAAATCCCGACCTGACCAATATGAAACCTGGAGGATACTATCATGGTGTCAGCCACGGGGTATCGCAACTCAACTTAATCGATTATTACTATCCTCGCGACACCCGTTTCATGTATCTGAAAAAGAAAGAACAGATCATGAAGAAACGGAACCCGACTAAAAACAAACCTCTTTCTCCGGAAGAATAAAAAAACGTAACTGACAATATGGAAAATATAGATTTCTTAGGACTGTTCCAAGGCTTTGGAACAATGGTAGCCGGTGGCTGGCTATTGGCTACGGCCCGTATATTTCTGATCTTTTTGGGCGGACTGCTGGTCTATCTGGGCTGGAAAAGCGTGCTCGAACCGATGGTTATGATCCCAATGGGATTGGGTATGATCGCAATCAATTGCGGCACGCTGATTATGCCGGACGGTGTGTTGGGCAACCTATTCCTGGATCCGATGCTTTCCGATACGGACGAATTGATGAATGTCATGCAGATCGACTTCCTGCAACCGGTCTATACGCTGACGTTCAGCAACGGTTTGATTGCCTGCTTTGTGTTCATGGGAATCGGTACGCTATTGGATGTCGGCTTCCTGCTGCAAAAACCGTTTGCCAGCCTGTTCTTGGCGTTGTGTGCCGAACTAGGGACATTCCTGACTCTTCCGATTGCCTCCGCTATCGGTTTGAATTTGGGAGAAAGTGCTTCCGTTGCGATGGTTGGTGGAGCCGATGGTCCAATGGTGTTGTTTACTTCACTCGTGTTGGCCAAGCATCTGTTCGTTCCGATCACGGTAGTCGCCTATCTGTATCTCGGACTTACCTACGGAGGCTATCCCTACTTAGTAAAACTCCTGATACCGAAACGTCTGCGTGCAATCAAGATGACAACTAAAAAGGCTCCCAAAACTTATGATGCGAAAGTAAAACTGGCTTTTTCCGTAATTTTATGTGCCGTGTTGTGTTTTCTGTTCCCAGTCGCTTCCCCGCTGTTCTTCTCCCTGTTCCTGGGTGTTGCGATCCGTGAATCCGGCATGAAGCATATTTATGATTTTGTCAGCGGCCCGCTCCTGTATGGTTCGACTTTCATGTTGGGCCTGCTGTTGGGAGTCCTTTGCGATGCCAAGTTATTGCTTGATCCGAAAATCCTGAAACTCTTAGTCTTGGGTATCGCAGCTTTACTACTGTCCGGTATCGGAGGCATCATAGGAGGATATATCATGTATTTCATTAAGAAAGGTAATTATAATCCGGTAATCGGTATCGCTGCCGTAAGTTGTGTACCGACCACAGCCAAGGTTGCGCAGAAGTTAGTCAGCAAAGAAAATCCCGATTCCTTCATTCTGGGAGATGCTTTAGGTGCTAACATCTCCGGAGTGATCACCTCGGCCATCATCACAGGTATTTATATCACGATTGTTCCATATCTCTGATAAAGCCGGTATTATTTTAAGAAAACACTTTTTACTTAAAAGAATTATTCGTTTCTTCGCCTCACAATTACAATCGTATGGGACAAAAAGACGAAATAATACTGATAAACATAAATGGTACGGATCGTCCAGGGGTAACCGCCGCCCTTACCGAGATACTGGCCAAGAATAACGCGGTTATCCTGGACATCGGTCAAGCTGATATCCACAACAACCTTTCTTTAGGTATCTTATTTCAAAGTAGCGAAGGCAATTCGGGGGATATTCTGAAAGAGTTACTCTTCAAAAGTTATGAGCTTGATGTAAATATCCGTTTCAACCCGATCACCGAGGAAGCTTATAACCAATGGGTTTCCATGCAAGGCAAGAACCGGTATATAATAACGATTCTGGGCCGGAAACTGACTGCCCGACAAATCGCAGGTGTTACACGCATTGTTGCCGACCAGGACATGAACATCGACGACATCAAGCGTTTGACGGGACGTATCCCTTTGGACGAGAATGCCCGGACGCCGAAAGCCAGTGTAGAATTCTCCGTGCGCGGTACGCCGAGGGACAAGGAACAGATGAAGGCCGATTTCATGAAACTCTCTGCCGAGCAGGAGATGGATATATCTTTTCAGGAAGAAAGCATGTATCGCCGCATGCGTCGCCTGATCTGCTTCGATATGGATTCGACATTGATCGAAACGGAAGTAATCGACGAACTGGCTATCCGAGCCGGTGTCGGTGATCAAGTGAAAGCCATTACCGAAGCGGCCATGCGGGGAGAAATCGACTTCTGCGAAAGTTTCCGTCAACGTTGTGCCTTGTTGAAAGGCTTGGATGTCTCCGTTATGCAGGAAATAGCCGAGAACCTGCCGATTACCGAAGGGGTGGACCGTCTGATGCGTATATTGAAAAAGGTAGGCTTCAAGATTGCGATCCTTTCCGGAGGATTTACTTATTTTGGCAACTATCTGAAACAGAAATACAACATTGACTACGTCTACGCCAACGAGCTTGAAGTGGAAAATGGAAAGCTGACCGGGCGTCATGTCGGCGACATAGTAGACGGGAAACGTAAAGCGGAGCTGCTCCGTCTCATTGCACAAGTCGAGAATGTGGATATCCGCCAGACGGTCGCTGTCGGAGACGGAGCCAACGACTTGCCGATGATCAGTATTGCCGGTCTTGGAATCGCTTTCCATGCCAAGCCTAAAGTAAAGGCTACGGCCAAACAGTCCATTTCAACGATTGGACTTGACGGTATCCTGTATTTCTTGGGCTATAAAGATTCCTATCTGGATGAAAAAATGTGACATTGATTTATTACATAGATAAATAATCATAAATAGTAAAATGATCAGACACATCGTAATGTTTAAATTGAAGGAGTTTGCAACTCCGGCCGACAAGCAGGCTAAAATGCAGGAAATTAAAACAGGACTAGAGGCATTGATCGACAAGATTGACGTGTTGCGTATGATCCGCGTAGATTTTAATGTGAATCCGGCAGAGACATGGGATATCATCCTGACTACGGAGCTGGATACACTTGAGGATGTTGGCACGTATGCCAACCATCCCGAACATGTAGCCGTATCCAAAGGCATCATCGGTCCCGTCAAGGCAGACAGAGCTTGCGTCGATTATGAATATTAACAAAGCGAAGAGTATCATGAAAGACTTTGATCTTGAAGAACGAGTAAGCCGTGCAGTTCAGAATTTCGAAGCAGGTTATAATTGTGCACAATCTGTCTTTCTGGCTTACTCGGATGTCTTTGAATTGGATATGGAGACAGCCAAGAGAATGTCTGTCTCTTTTGGAGGAGGTGTAGGCCGCATGCGCGAAATTTGCGGAACAGTCAGTGCAATGGCTATGTTAGCGGGATTCAAATATCCGGTTCAGGACATTTCCGATCAGGAAGCCCGCACCAAGAATTATGCAATGGTACAGAAAATGGCTGACATGTTCAAGGAGAAAAACGGGACAATCATCTGCCGCAACCTTTTGCCTCCTGAAGACGCAGCAGCTACGACACCGGCACCAGCCGCCCGTACGCAAGAATATTATAAGAAGCGCCCTTGCGGAAGATTCGTTGGAGATTCGGCTCGCATTGCAGGAAGAATGCTGAAAGGAGAATTGGATTGATGGCTTATGCCATCAATCTGATTTGTGTAACAATGCCTAAACTCCGTATTTCATTGAATAAGTTCGTATAGGAAGAGATCGCCTTTACATTCACTTTGTATGTGATAACAGATCGATCCTCTTTATAAAACGTCTCGAAAGAGACACTTACGATAAAAACGCCTTTACTTTCCAATATCTTCCGGACAGCCTTCAAATCGGGGGTCGCCGTAGAACAGGTGATAGTCAGGATCTTATTGACACCATTCAAGAACATTCTTCTCTCCAAACGTTCCAGACTGACCAAAATAAAAAGTGTTATGACAGTTGCAATAGCAGCCGGAATATACATTCCGGCTCCCACTGCCAAACCTATTACTGCCATTACCCAGATACAAGCTGCCGTCGTCAGCCCATGAACACTTCCGTGACTTTGGATAATTGCTCCAGCTCCAAGAAAACCGATACCCGAAAGCACTTGTGCCGCAATACGTCCCGGATCGCCATTCAAGAAGTTAGGATAACATTGCGGAATCCAGATAGAGACCAGCATAGCTGCAGTCGAACCCATACAAATCAATGTAAAGGTACGCATTCCCGCCTCCCGTCTTCTGAACTGGCGCTCTATCCCGATGACAGCTCCCAAGAGAAAACTGATCAACAACTTTACAGTTGCCGTATAAGGAGTAATAACCGTGTTTTGTAATATGTCGTTTATCTGTTCTAACATACTTATTGCTTTAGTAACACACAAATATGAACATTTGTTTGATTACTTGACCTCTGTAATTTCAATCACATGACTATTTGTCGGCCGACTTGAAAACACAGGAATGCCTACATTCATCAGAAACTCTCCGGAGAACGTTTTACCGTTGCAGGCCAACCTGGATTGCGTACCCGGAATCAGGTTGATTTCTTTCAATTCGTAACGGGCATCCTCCTTCAAGCCCTGTAAACGAAGGGGTTGTATCGACTCTGCGTATCTCGGATGGATATCGAAGGCAAACAGAACAGCTTTGTCTGCATTGTCGTTGGCATACATAACAGCAGCATGCTGGCTTTCATAAGGCGACTGCAAACGGTATTGGTCACCGTCTAAAATAACATCATCCAAACGTTTGAAGTTAGCCACCGCCTCTTTACAGTATTGCTGATCTGCCTGGTTCATTTCGTGAATACGGATGTCGAAACCTAACTTACACATACTGGCTACGTCTGTGCGGAACTTAACCGGCTGTTTACCCCAACTCGTTACGTGGGCAGCCATACTTTTAGCGGGAAAGAAGTGAGAATAACCCCATTGGATAAAAATGCGCTCTACGGCATCCGTATTATCGCTCGGCCAAAACTCGGTGAAATATTTCAACGCTTCATAGTCACAACGTCCACCACCACCGGAACACAGCATCATCGGCAGATTCGGATATTTCTGTTTGATCCGTTCCAGCACATTATAAAGACCGCGTACATACTCAATGTATAAATGGGACTGCTGATCTTTCAGATACGGAGAGTAGATATTCGTTATCGGGCTGTTGCAATCCCACTTGAAATAGGCGATACCCGGATATTTCGTCATCAGATTGTCTACCACACCATATACATAATCCTGGACTTTCGGATTAGTCAAATCCAAAACCATCTGATTTCTAAAATAATACTCGTCACGATTCGGCAAATGGATCACCCAGTCCTTATGTTTCTCATACAACTCGCTTTTAGGGTTTACCATTTCCGGTTCGATCCACAAACCGAACTTAATGCCTCTGTCCGTCGCTTCCTTCACCAACTTTCCGATACCGTTAGGCAGCTTGGTAACGGTTTCTTCCCAGTCTCCCAATCCCTGATGGTCACTGCTGCGGGGATACTTATTGGCAAACCAGCCATCGTCAAGCAAGAACATATCGACTCCTAATGCAACGGCTTCATCCATAATATTCACCAACTTGTCTTCATTAAAGTCAAAATAGGTCGCTTCCCAGTTGTTCAGCAATGTCATACGAGACTTCTCGCCGTCTTTCAACTGATATTTGCGTGCCCAACGCTGGAAATCGCGGCTGGCTTTCCCCTTACCTTCCGTGCTGTAAGTGAAAATGAACTCCGGTGTGCGGAACACTTCATTCGGTTTCAACGAGTACTCCGATGCATACGGGTTGATACCGGAAAGTACGCGCAAGCCATTTTCATTATCCACTTCAAACGTAAAACGGTAATTTCCTGTCCATCCGATAGTTCCGAATAATACATCTCCGGCATTCTCTTCCGCTTTCCTGTCCAGAGCAAGCAAAAAAAACGGAGAACAAAACATGTTGGCACGACTCCCCAACTTGGTATCCAATATCTTTTTACCGAAAGCCAGCTCGGTTTCCTTCATATTGACTTCATGTGCCCAGTCTCCTGCAAATTCGGTCAGAAAATACTTGCTGCCGTTCAGATGCAACAAAGAGGAAGCATAGTTATAAAGGGTGACAGGCTTCTTCTCCTGATGCGAGATCTCCGCATATTCCTTGATGATGTTTTCCTTCGGATAAGCGATGAAATGTAACTTCACTTCGACCGGATATTTATCATCTTTCAAAAGAATTACCGTCTCGTCAACTCCCGGCTGAAGCTGTTTGTTTTCGTGGGAGATATATTTCAGGAGCAGTGACGGGTTACCGTCATTATGCAAAACACGGATAGCCGGCTCGAAATAATCTTCCATGCCATGTGTCAGATAGGCTTCATTACCGAGAGGTAATTGTACGATATCCGAATCGAATGACAGTTTTTGTCCCAGATAAGATTGATACAGGCGGCCATTTTTATCATCAACCTTATAAATAAGGCTAATGTCATCGGTTGTAATTGGAATTACAGTTTTTCCATTTGCACTCAGCGTCGCTGATATCGCTATTAGACATAGCAAAAAAAGATGTCTGATCTTCATGTTTTTCCTCTATAATTTATTAATTAGATATTACAAATCCAAGGTTTATTTTATATACGAACAAAGATATTATAATTATTGGAATAATGATAGTCCAAACGAATAAAAATTACAAGAAAAAGCCTGCAAAACGCATAAAATAAGTCGTTTTGCAGGCTTTTCTTTAATTTGTTATTCCGAAAAGGATTATCTCATCCTGTTTTTATACTTCCAAAGCTCCGATCAGTTCGCGGACAGACGAAAAACCATGTCTGTCACAATAGTCGTTCATCCCTTCGATAACCTTTATGCCAACAGCTGGATCTACAAAATTGTAGGTTCCGATCTGGATTGCTGTAGCTCCGGCCAGCATGAACTCCACCGCATCTTTCCAGTTCGAAATACCTCCCAAACCGATAATAGGAATCTTTACAGCCTTATAAGTCTGCCATACCATCCGCAAGGCAACCGGCTTTACACAGGGACCGGAAAGACCACCGGTTATTGTAGATAATACCGGTTTACGCTTCTCCGCGTCAATGGCCATCCCCAGCATAGTATTAATCAATGAAACAGAATCTGCTCCTTCGGCTTCGACCGCTCTGGCAATCTCCGTAATGTCGGTCACATTAGGGGAAAGTTTTACAATAAGGGTCTTCGGATAAACCTTGCGGACAGCCTTCACCACTTCACTTGCCCCACAAGTCGTCACTCCAAAAGCCATACCTCCCTGCTTTACATTCGGACAAGAAATATTTAGTTCGATCGCCGGAATATTGTCCAAATCTGCAATCTTCTCAGCACATTCCACATACGTTTCCACAGAGGAACCGCTCACGTTTACAATCATGTTCGTGTCGATATTCTTAATCTCCGGATAGATATGATCGACGAAATATTGTGCACCCTTATTCTGCAAACCTACGGCATTCAACATTCCCGAAGGGGTTTCCGCCATACGGGGATATAAATTCCCTTCGCGTGGCTGGATCGTTGTTCCTTTCACAAAAATACCACCCAAGCGGGAGATATCCATAAAGTCCGAATACTCAATGCCATATCCGAAAGTACCCGACGCCGTCATGACCGGGTTCTTCAATTGCAAATTACCGATGTTTACGTTTAATTCAGCCATGTCAAATTTTCAATATTAAATACAGGTCCTTCAGTACATACACACACATGATGCTCATCTTTGGTCTTCTCCACACAACATAAGCAAGCTCCTATACCACAAGCCATTGTATTTTCAAGAGAGACTTCGCATATAATAGAGTTTGCATGGGCATATTTGGCAACAGCCACCATCATCGGCTTAGGTCCACAAGTGTAAATCCGGTCGAAATGTACATCTTTCAAGATGGAATGGTTGGTCACATATCCCTTTTCGCCCAATGAGCCGTCTTCTGTTGTAACATACACTGTTCCAAACTGTTCGAACTGTTCCAATTGTAACACATCTTCCTTTGAACGGGCTCCCAAAAGGAACGTAGGTGCGTAACCGGCTTTTTTCAGGATGGATCCCAAATACAACATCGGGGCTGTCCCGACACCACCACCGATCAGCAGTAATTTTTGCTCTTTATCGGCAGGCAGCGTGAAACCGTTTCCCAAAGGCAACATGATGTTAACAACATCACCCGGTTTATACTCAGCCATCCGGCGTGTTCCGTCACCGACCAACTGGACGAGCAACCACAGTTCATTGGTCGCTCTGTCGACATAATTAATTGAGATCGGACGACGAAGAAATGTTGTAGGAGAGTTATCCACACGTACCTGTACGAACTGTCCCGGCAACATTTCCGGCAGGATCTGATCAGATGTTAGTTTGAGCAGGCAATAATTTTTGTGAAGGCTACAGTTTTCAGTCACCTTCATGTCAAGCATGTACTTCTTCATATAATATGATTAGTCTAATTCTATACAAAGATACATGAATATGGTATATAAACCAAAACAAGCTATTCTTTCTTATTTTTTTCGGAAACAAAAGTGTCAAATGTATTATCGGAATAGAATACCATTATTTTACTTACTTTTCTGGTTGCTGTTTCTTGCTGTATAATTTGCTCAACAACAGGAGTTTTTATAGTGTTTACAGGTGTATCAACCCTCATTTCCTTGCGATATTCAAGAGCAGCTTGCCCTCCGGACGGATTTATCGCCGTATTTGAGAACAAATCGGGTTGTGTTGACATATGATCTCGCACCATTTCGCCTTTACCGAAAAGGAGCCAGTCGGAATCGACATAAGTGAACCGATCCAGAATTTTTATAAGGACATCCAAGCTTACATTATTTCTTCCGTTCAAAATATGCGACATTGCTGAACGCTGGATACCGATTGCTTCTGCAAATTTAGAAGGGGTCAAGCCTTCACGCTCCATTATTTGAGTAATACGTCCTATCATTTTTGTAAATCCGAATTTGTTTATAGAAATACTGCCATTATGTCTGTTTACATGGAAGGAATGTATACAAATCAATAACGATACAAATATACACAATGATTCTCAATTGTGCAATTTAATTATATAAACTTAAACTAATACTTTTGTATCACATGGATGACAATTGTTTCCGTTAAGATTGTGAACAGGTTGTTTTAATGTAAAAATCATATTAAAGTATTACTTAATAGATAGGCTATATTTTACTGTTAATCTTTTAATTAATAGAAAACAAGATTGAGATAACACGCCTATTTAGCCATAATTGTACGCATATGTAACAAAATAGTTAATGCATTAAATTAATAATCCTGTATAATTATTTGGTATATGATTACTTATGCTAAAAATATAAAGTAGAGATGAAATTATTACTTTTGTCGGTTTATGATAGTAATGTAAACATAAACAAATGTTACACTCCTGTTGTATATTTACAAAGTAAAATCATACAATAGCTATCTTTTGTACAAAAAGGGTTGTTTACATTTCTAACAAGCACTATTCCGTTCACAATTTAATACTGAACTAAAAATACTTGATTTCATAAACTGACAAAGTGTCTCTAATTTGTACTTGTACGATTTATGGACGAACATACTTTTATGCAGCTAAGGTTTTCCCTCTCCATTTTTGTGATTTTTGTGAACAGATATTCAGGAAAAGGCAAATATTAAAATCTAAGTAGGGTAAAATCAACGATAAAAGATTGAGAAACAATAAGAAGAGGCTTTTTATCCGGTTCAATTTTTCTGTTGTTCCAGATAAAAAGCCTCTTCTTTGGGCCAATCAAGTATAAAAATCGTTTTAATGCAGGATTTTGTAGAGCAATTCCTTTAAAAGTTCGGCATCGGAAACAGAGGTATTTTCTACTCCTTTCGAACGAGCATCCGTCATACGGATATCGCTGATCAGGTTGAACACTTTCATCGCCGAATAGTTTCGCATCCCTAAAAGATAATCCTTAACCTGGAATGTCCCCCGAAGTCCGAGTGCCGTCATCAAGCCGGCTTCGGAACGATCCTTCGTATAATAACAAATCAGGAGGTTCGAGAAATAGTTAAATAATACAGGAAGGGTCATCTGGATCGGATTACTTTTCGGGTTCTTCTCGAAGTATTGGGCAATACGGTTCGCCTTCAAGATATCTTTCATGGCAAGTGCCTTTATCAGTTCAAAGTTATTGTACTCTTTACTGATTCCGATATTTTGCTCCACCAGTTCCGGCGTGATGCGTTTTGCGCCTTTTTCAGGCAGGATCAGTGCCAGCTTGTCCAATTCCTTACTCAGACGGCTTAAATCGTTTCCAAGGAAGTCTGAAAGCATCTGAGACGCCTTTCCGTCTATCCCTATGGAACGCATCTGCATAAAAGAGGCGATAAATGCCGGCATCTTGTAGTCGGGAATCTTTTTGGACTCGAACAGCACCCCGGTTTTATCTGTTGCGGAAGCCAGCGCCTTGCGGCGATCTAAGTTTTTATATTTATAATTGATGACCAGAACTGTCGACATTAAAGGGTTCTTAACATAGTTCGACAGAAGCTCGATATCACGAATTAATTGAGCCTCCCGGACAACCACTAACTGATATTTTGACATCATCGGGAAACGGCGGGCAGCGTTAATTATAGATGCTGCATCCGTATCTGCTCCATACATGATAATTTGGTTAAAATCCCGTTCGGATTCTTCCAATACATTTTCGAGTAGCAAGTCTGTTATCTGATCCATAAAAAACGGTTCGTCACCCATCATTATATAGACAGGAGCGAATTTTTTTGCAACGATATCCCGACATATTTCCTCGTATGTATATTCTTTTTTTGCCATATTTGTGTGCGATCTCAATTAAAATTACCAACTGAAACGGATGTGACGGATCGTCTTCTTTCCATCAATAATCTGGCGAAGCGCTTCCACTCCCAACATTACATGCTCTTTCGCAAAATTCCGGGTCACCTCGCGATCGCTGGCTTCCGTTTTCACCCCGGCTTCTTCCATAGGTTTGTCGGAAATCATCAATAAAGCTCCTGTCGGAATCTCGTTTGCAAAGCCTGCCGTAAACAAGGTTGCCGTCTCCATATCGATACCGGTAGCGTGTGTACGGCGAAGGTAGTTTTTGAAATCGCTGTCATATTCCCATACCCGTCGGTTCGTCGTGTAGACAGTCCCGGTCCAGTAGTCTTTCCCCCGGTCACGTATGGCGGACGAGATGGCGCGCATCATCGAGAAAGCCGGGAGCGACGGCACTTCTGCCGGCAGATATTCGTTCGAAGTGCCTTCTCCTCGGATAGCCGCAATCGGCATGACATAATCTCCCAGGTTGTTCGCCTTCTTCAATCCTCCACATTTCCCCAGAAAAAGGACGGCAGTCGGCTTTATCGCCGATAGCAAATCCATAATTGTCGCCGCATTCGCGCTCCCCATCCCGAAGTTGATAATTGTGATGCCATTGGCCGCTGCGTTCGGCATGGAGTTTTTCAGTCCCAGGATCGGCACGTTAAAATGGTCGGCAAACAGTTCCACATACTTCGTGAAGTTGGTAAGCAGGATATATTTGTCGAAGTCTTCCAGCTTCCGCTCCGTATAGCGCGGCAACCAATTCTCGACAATTTCTTGTTTTGTTTTCATAAATCACTACCTTTGATGGTCTATTTTCACAGAATAAAAGAACAAATATAGTAAATGCTTGCATTAAACTTACCTGGTTTTGCGCCTAAAGTAGCAGAAAAAGATGGAAAACGTACGATCTTCGATCCCGTACGGCAAAAATATGTGGCTCTCACTCCTGAAGAATGGGTACGTCAGCATTTTGTCAATTATCTGATCACTCGGAAAAGCTACCCGAAAGAACTGCTGGCAAACGAAGTGCTGGTCAAGCTGAATGGAACCTCCAAACGTTGCGATACGGTTGCTTACAGCCGTTTTCTTGAACCTCTGGTCATCGTCGAGTACAAGGCTCCCCATATAAACATTACCAACACTGTTTTCGACCAGATAGCCCGTTATAACATGGTGCTACGTGTCGAATACCTGATTGTTAGCAATGGCTTAAACCACTATTGCTGCAAAATCGACTATAACAACCGGGCATACACTTTTTTGGAAGGAATACCCGCATACAACGAATTATAAACCTCGTTTTTACCGATATTAACATCCGATATACAAACCTTTACATCCAAATGCCAGGACCTTTTTTGTCAAAACAGGGCGGAAAAAATCCTCTGCATCCCCATCTTCACGCCTGTACACCCGGATGTAGGCTCCTTGAACATCCGGATGTCCGTCCTCCCTACACCCGGGTGTTTACGGACAGATGTAGTTAGTTTGCTAAAAATAAGACCGTTAGTTCTACAAACGGTTCCCTTTATTTCCCTCAAAAAAGAAATGGATGTCTTGTGATAGAGTGTGATAGAAGTGTGATAGAGAAAACAAAATAGTATCACTTGTTATCGCCATTGAAAAACAAAGGCAACACCCGGCCGGGTGATAGAGTGATACTACAAAAGCAAAACAACACAGGTAAACAACAAAACTCTAACTAAAACTTACAGAACGGATGCGGTCTGATCCCTATATATCATAACGGAATCGGAAATCTGCATATTGGCCGGTCTGTCGACATACACGGAATTACTATCCTTTATGACAGGTTGGTCAGTTGTTTTCTTCTCATCGAAGATTAGTGAATAACCTAAGATTACTGCAAAAAAAGATAATATCAATGCTTTCATATTCTATTACAATTTTAATATCATATACAAGTATGATGTATTCAAAACGCAAAACGCTGCACTATATTACAAAAGAAATGTATTTTCTTTGTAATTCTTTCGTAACAACTCGTCCTTATCCCTTGATTTTTATGGATAACAGGTTAATACACAGAATAGTTCAAAAAAAAATCGGGGAAAGAATAAATATCCTTCCCCGATTCTATTATTGTCATGTTTCGAATGATCTGTTACGCGCCGAAATCGTCGAAATGCAACATTTCACGCGGTACACCCAGATTGTCCAGCATATTTTCCACTGCCTTTGACATCGGGCCCGGACCACACATGTAGTATTCGATATCTTCCGGAGCTTCGTGATCCTTCAGATATGTGTCGTAGATTACCTGATGAACGAAACCTGCCGTGTACTTCACACCTGCCGCATCGGCTGCCGGATCCGGACGGTCGAGTGCCAGATGGAATGTGAAGTTCGGGAATTCCTTTTCGATTTCCAGGAAATCTTCCAGATAGAACACTTCGTTCAAGGCACGGGCGCCATAGAAGTATGACATCTTGCGATCCGTAGTCTTGAGTGTCTTCGTCATGTGCATGATCTGAGCACGAAGCGGAGCCATACCGGCACCACCACCGATCCACATCATCTCTCTCTTCGAGTCGAAGATCGGATGGAAATCACCATAAGGACCGCTCATCGTCACCTTATCACCCGGTTTCAGGGTAAAGATATAAGAAGAAGCGATACCCGGCATCACATCCTGGAAGCCCACTTCGGGTTTCGGTTTGAACGGCGGAGTGGCTATACGAACCGTCAACATGATGCGGTCACCTTCTGCAGGATAGTTGGCCATAGAGTAAGCACGGATGGTCGGTGTGTCGTTCTTACATTTCAATGTGAACAAACCGAACTTTTCCCATGCCGGCAGATATTCTTCGCCGATCAGCGACTTGTCGATATCCTTGTTGTAATCCATTGCGTATGCCGGAATCTTGATCTGGGCATAAGAACCCGGCAAGAAGTCCATGTGTTCACCCTTAGGCAACGCCACGATAAACTCTTTGATGAAAGTAGCCACGTTCTTGTTGGAGATGACTTCGCATTCCCATTCCTTTACACCGAAAACTTCGTCCGGAACCTGAACGACCATATCTTCCTTCACTTTGCACTGACATGCCAGACGCCAGTGTTCCTTAATCTGTTTACGAGAGAAAAAGCCCTTTTCTGTCGGCAGGATTTCCCCGCCTCCTTCTAATACTTGTGCACGGCACTGGCCACATTTACCACCACCACCACAAGCAGAAGACAAGAAGATACCACCACTTTGCAAACCAGCCAGCAAAGTGCTTCCTATCGGAGTCTCAATATCTTTTTCTCCATTTACCTTCAGGTCTACATTTCCTGACGGTACCAATTTTGCTTTGGCCGCCAACAACGCACCCACCAGGATCAGCGTAATCACCAAGAAGATCACGGCACCTGCTGCGATTGTAAGACTGCCAGTCGTCATTAATAAAGTCATTTCTGTAATAAGTTTAATGCGTTAATATTATATCTTAAGACCTGAGAAGCACATGAATGCCATACCCATCAAACCTGTGATGATAAAGGTGATACCAAGACCTTTCAACGGTTTGGGGATATCCGAGTATGCTAGCTTTTCACGGATGGCAGCCATACCGACGATAGCCAACATCCAACCGATACCAGAACCTAAGCCATAAACAGTTGCAACACCTACGTTAGGAAATGCCTTTTGTTGCATAAACAGAGAACCACCCAGGATAGCGCAGTTTACAGCGATCAGCGGCAAAAAGATACCCAGAGAAGCGTACAGAGCCGGAGCAAACTTTTCCACTACCATTTCCACCAGCTGCGTAAACGAAGCAATGATGGCGATAAAGATAATGAAAGCAAGGAAGCTCAGGTTTACACCAGCGAATTCAGCACCCAGCCATTGCAGAGCACCTTCCTTCAATACATAATTTTCAAGCATATAGTTGATCGGCAACGTACATGTCAGAATGAACGTCACAGCCATACCTAATCCCAAAGCAGTCTTTACGTTCTTGGAAACAGCCAGGAAAGAACACATACCCAGATAGTATGCGAAAATCATGTTGTCTACAAAGATCGAGCGGACAAATGTGCTTAATAATTCTTCCATTCTATTATTTTTTTAATAGTTAGCATTAATTTTCCTGAAGTTCCTTGTTACGAGAACGGTGAACCCAAATAATCACGGCGATCACGATCAATGCCATCGGAGGCAGGATCATCAAACCGTTGTTCACATAACCGAAGTCATAGAATGCCTGCGGAATAACCTGGAATCCCAGCAACGTGCCGGAACCTAACAGCTCGCGGAAGAAACCGACGATCACCAGGATCAATGCATAGCCTAAACCGTTACCGATACCGTCAAGGAATGATTCCCACGGACCGTTACCCAGTGCAAATGCTTCCAGACGTCCCATCAGGATACAGTTGGTAATGATCAGACCCACAAACACGGAAAGCTGTTTGTTTACGTCATAAGCAAACGCTTTCAGCACTTCACTCACGATAGTCACCAATGCTGCCACCACCACCAGCTGCACAATGATACGGATACGGTTTGGAATCGTATTACGCAGCAGTGAAATGATCACGTTGGCAAAAGCCACAACAGCCGTTACTGAAAGACCCATTACAATAGCCGGCTCCAGTTTTGATGTTACAGCCAGCGCAGAGCAGATACCCAACATCTGGACGATGACCGGGTTGTTTACGCTAAGCGGGCCTAACAGAACTTCTTTATTCTTTTCAGATAATAATCCCATCTTCTACTTAATTTTGTGAGGTTAAAAATTTAACATAACCACTCAAACTGTCGAACAGCATCGCACCAACGCCATTACTTGTGATTGTACCTCCGGAAATACCGTCTACATAATCCTGGCCGGCAACACTTTTGCCCGGTTTAACGATTGCGATAGACTTGAATGTACCATCCATAAACAGTTTTTTCCCTTTGAATTTGTTGCTAAATTCCGGTTTTGAAATTTCGGCACCCAGACCCGGAGTTTCACCTTGGTGGCTGAAGTCGGCACCATAAACCGTATTCTTATCGCCATCTACAGAAAGGTATCCCCACAGCGGTCCCCACAAACCGGCACCATGCAAAGCCATGATGTATTTAGGCTGGCCATCTACATTTGCAACGAAAACCGGATACTGGTGTTCGGCAGCAGCCTTCACCACATCGGCGGCAAAAGCGTCACCTTCTACTTTTTCACCATTTTCATTTACCAGAAATGCTTCTTTGATCAATTCCGAATATTTAGCTTCGGCTTCATTTGCCGGAACCGTCACGTTGATGGAGCGCAGGATCTGCTGTCTCTTGTCGTTTTCCTCGTTTTTCTGCTGGAAAGTTCTAAGCGATTGCGAAGTAAAGGCCAGCACGACTGCGACCAGAACAACCATTACGGAAGCATAAACAACAGTATACACGTTACTGTCTCTGTCCAGTCCCTTTTTCTTGTCGGCAGCAGCCTCGTCTTTCATTTCTTCGAAATCGGAAGCGGGAGCTGCACATACAGGACAAACATCCGGAGCTTTATTTCCTTCGTGGATATATCCACATACTTTACATTTATATTTTGCCATACTCCTTCTTACTTTATTTGATTACACGTTTCAATCTGCGGTTGATGTTAGCTTCCACTACATAATAGTCGATTAGCGGAGCAAATACATTCATCAACAGGATAGCGAGCATCATACCTTCTGGATAACCCGGATTCAATGCACGGATAATAATAGCCATAGCTCCTACCAGGAATCCGTAGATGTACTTACCTGTTTCCGTACGGGCAGAAGTGACAGGATCGGTAGCCATAAACACGGCACCGAATGCGAAACCACCCAGGAACAAATGATCCAACGGAGATACACACATGGCCACCGTCGTTCCGATCATATTGAAGATAAGCGACATGACCGCACCACCCACAAATACGGAAACCATTGTTTTCCAACTTGCGATCTTTGTGAAAAGAAGGATAACCGCCCCGATCAGGATCGCCAATACAGATGTTTCACCGATCGAACCCGGAATCAGACCTAAGAACATGTCCCATGTGGAAATCGGATGTCCGAGAACATCGACTGCCTGGAACGAACCGATCAGTTCCTTGCCTGCGATAGCAACCTGTCCCAGCGGAGTCGCGCCAGAGAAGCCGTCTACCACCTGTCCGCCACCGATACCGAACGTATCAGCCGTACGAACAAACACCTGGTCACCGGACATAGCCGCCGGATATGCGAAGAACAAGAATGCACGTGTAACCAACGCTACATTAAATACATTATAACCTGTACCGCCAAATACTTCTTTGGCAAAAACAACTGCAAATGCAGTAGCTACGGCGATCATCCACAACGGAGTGTCGACAGGGACGATCATCGGGATCAAAATACCCGAAACCAGAAAACCTTCCTGGATTTCTTCCTTCTTCACCTGGGCAACAGCAAACTCGATACCCAAACCTACCACATACGAAACAATGATTTTAGGCAATACAGCCAGAAAACCAAAAATAAAAGTCATGAGAAATCCCGGATCAGCTCCTATTGCAAGGTTATGCTGATAACCGACATTGTACATACCAAAAAGCAAAGCGGGCAACAAAGCAATGATGACCACGGTCATCGTACGCTTCGAGTCAATATAGTCATGAATGTGTACGCCTGATTTGGAAGTTGTGCTCGGAACAAACAGGAATGTTTCGAAACCTTCAAAAACAGAACGGAACATCGCCAGCTTTCCGCCTTCCTCAAAGTTAGGCTTAATCTTGTCGAGGTAATTCCTTAACGCTTTCAATGTATTCTAATTTTTAATGTTATTAATTCATTTCCTTGTATAATACATCCAGACCTTGACGAACGATCTTCTGAATTTCGAGTTTGGACGTATCGACGAATTCGCAAAGGGCAAAATCTTCGGGCGCTACTTCATATATACCCAGGTTTTCCATCTTATCGATATCGAATGCGATAATAGCCTTCAACAGGTATTCCGGCATGATATCCATCGGAAACACGCTATCGTATTCGTTGGACATGATCATAGCACGCTTGCCTCCCTTGATACGGGCGTCTATCACATATTCCTTGTTCTTGCCCATCAACCAGGCCGGGAATGAATGGCTCACACTGAATTTTCCGAAACCGGGAGTCGCCCAGCCGAAGAAGTCGTGTGTTTCGTCGCCTTCCGGGATAACCGTAATCTGATTGTCATAGGCTCCCAAATAATCGTCTTTTTCGACCTTCGTACCAGTCAATACGTTACCGCTGATAATGCGGATATCTTCGTTACCTCTCATGATCTTTCCGTCAACCAGACTGGCGATCGTACAGCCGGCAATTGCCTTAACGTATCCTCTCTCTGTCGTTTCGGAACCGGTTATCACAACCAGGCGGCTGAAATCGGCGATGCCCTTATTGAACAAACGGCCGATAACGATCACGTCGGCAGGATTTACCGTCCAGACCACTTCACCCTTATTGATAGGTTTAATGTGATTAATCTGTACTCCCACATTGGCCGCAGGATGCGGACCTTCCACTTCTACAGTTTCAACACCTTTCACACTAACGGAAGAACCTTTACGGATGCCGACATACACCTTGCCGTCGGTAAGTTTTGCAAGCGCATCCAATCCCGTCTGAAAATCAACTTCCTGTCCTTTCACGACGAAATCGAAGTTCGGAGCTAACGGTGCGGAATAGAATGCAGAAACAAAGATGTCACGTGGTTCGTCAACCGGCGAAGCGACGATGTCGTACGGACGTTGTTTGATAAACGGCCACATACCAGCGTGCAGGATTGCCTCCTTCACCTCTTCTCTTTTGAGGGAAGCTACATTTTTCTTACCGAAATCTTCATACTCGATCTGCGCTTCCGGCTTGACAACCACGCTAAGCACTTTGCGCTTCTCTCCTCGATTTACGGCAGTTACTTCGCCACTGACAGGCGAAACAAACTTGATCTCCGGGCGGTTCTTATCGATCATCAATACAGAACCGGCTTTGACTTTTTCTCCTACTTTGGCAACAACTTTGGGTACAATACCGTTATAATAATCGGGAACGATAGCGTAACTATCGCTTTTCCCTCCGTTTAACAGTACGTCCGAAGCTTTGCCCTTCAGATTAATGTCTAAACCCTTTTTAATCTTAATCACATTTGCCATGATACAACTAAAATTGTTTATATGTAATTTTCCCGCAAAAGTAAGCAATTTTTTATGCTTTAAAGCAGGGAATGGAAAATAATTAAAGAAATAATTCCATAATTTTGCACCGACAAAGAAAGAAATATGAAAATGAGAGTGTACAGTTTACTATTTATGATGCTTTTTGCCCTTTCCATCGGGGTAAACGCACAGGTAAAGTTCTTCACCGATGTCAATAGCAAGCAGATAAAAACGCTTCAGGTGAAAGTTGCCGGAGAGTTGATATCCGAACCTTACATAGCGTTGGGAGGAGAAGAGCAAATCGAAATCAATTTCGACGGTTTGGGGAGTGGATACACACGATATGCCTATAACGTGGTGCATTGCAACGCCGACTGGACACAATCGCAGTTGAATCCGATCGAATATATGAATGGTTTCCAAGGAACAACAATCGACGATTTTGCCAATTCCATCGGGACTACGACTCAATATTCGAACTACCGGTTATTGCTTCCGAACGACGATGTCCAGTTTAAAGTTTCCGGCAATTATGCCATCCAGGTCTATAACGAGGATACGCCGGACCAGATCATTTTTACAGCCTGTTTCTCTGTGGTAGAACCGGTTGTCAATATCTCGGCTTCGGTGAGCGGGAACACGGACATCGACACCAACCAGAGCCATCAGCAGGTAAGTTTCAACATCAACAACAAAAATTTTCCGATCACTTATCCGCAAACGGACCTGAAGATATTCGTTTACCAGGACAACCGACACGATAATGCCGTAACGGACTTGCAACCTATGAGCATTCTGGAAAACCAAATATCTTATACGTATAACCGCAACCTTATTTTCCCTGCCGGGAATGAGTATCGTCGCATGGAGTTCCTAAGCAACAAATATAATGGAATGCACGTCGAAAATATCTCCTTCCACAATCCTTATTATAATGTGGAACTTATGACCGATTACAGGCGGGATAAAGGCACTTACCAATATGACCAGGATCAGGACGGCCGTTTCTTCATTCGTTGCAGCGACTGTAACGATCCGGATACGGAAGCGGATTATTATATCGTGCATTTTACGCTTGCATGCGATCCGCTGCCCGATGGGAGTGTATATCTGAACGGTGAGCTATTTAATAATGTATTGGATGAAAAGAGCAAAATGGGCTATAACTTCGAGACGAAGCAATACGAAAAAGCCGTACTTCTCAAACAGGGAAGTTACAATTACCAGTATTTGTTTGTCCCGACCGGTTCCTCTGTCGGTCAGACAGGTCCGATAGAAGGTAATTACTACCAGACACAAAATGAATATAGCATCTATGTTTATTATCGTCCGATGGGTGCTCGCTATGATCGGCTAATTGGTGTCACGACTGTCAGGAACGAGATGCAGGTATTCTAAGCAAGGGTAAATACTCTTTTCCCCATCACATAGGTAGCTTGAATATTCCTTTCATCTCCAGCTGTTTGCAGGCCGAACAGTTTATTTTCCAACGTCCACTTCCCATGGCGTTTCAGATAGTCCATGCGTACCTGCTGGGAAGGTGTGGCGGCATAATCCATAACAATGAAGTCCGCTTTCCGGCCTTTCCCGAAACAGCCGATTTCATCATCCAAATGAAGTGCTTTAGCTGCTCCCAACGTACATTTATATAATGACTCGAATACAGACATCGGATATCCGCCAAGTTGCTGCACTTTATACGCCTCTCCCATCGTGCGCAGCATAGAAAAAGAGGTTCCGGCTCCGATATCCGTCGCCAATACGGTTTGCATACCGACACGATTGGCTTGTTGCATATCAAACAGGCCACTTCCCAAAAAGAGGTTGGATGTAGGACAGTGGGCTACAACAGAACCAGCTTCGACCAACCGACGGCATTCCGAATCAGACAGATGAATACAATGTCCGAAGATGGAACGGTCTGTAACCAATCTTGCCCGCTCGTATACTTCCAAGTAATCTTGGCAGTCGGGACACAAGGAAAGCGTGCTGTCAATCTCGTCTTTATTCTCGGAAAGATGCGTCTGTATATAAGTGTCAGGATATTGTTCGTGCAAACGTCCAGCCGCAATCAGTTGTTCCGTCGAACAGGAGATGGCAAAACGAGGTGTGATGACATAGCGGTTCCGTCCTTTTCCATGCCAAGATTCGATCAAGGAACGACTTTCGGATTTCCCCTGTTCCGCCGTATCGGTCAACCTTGCCGGAGCGTTCCGGTCCATCAGCACTTTTCCGGTCAGCATACACATATTATATTTCGACGCAACGGAGAAAAGAGCGGTGACGGATGTTGGATGTACCGTTGCATAAGCCATGCAAGCTGTCGTTCCGTTCCGGAACAGTTCTTCTATAAAGAAGTGGGCCATCCTGTCCGCATGTTCCGAAGAAACAAACGCCTGTTCTGCTGGAAAGGTATAGTCCTCCAGCCAATCCAGCAACTGCTTTCCGTACATCCCGATTATTTCAGCTTGCGGATAATGGATATGGGAATCTATAAATCCAGGCATCAGGAGTTTACTGGAATAATCAACCAGTTCATAATCGGTATAACGGCCTTTAATATCCTCAAAAGGCCCACAATCGACTATATCTCCTTCCCATACGACCAATGCTCCATCGGGAAAATATCGGTAAGCATCTTTTCTATTTAACGGAGAATCGATAAAATCAAAAACTTCTCCCCGGTATAATGTCAGTTCACTCATCTTTTTTCTCTTTTATCGGTTCGACATGCAAGACGATATGGGTTGCAGGCCCAAATTTCAAACGTAACTTACTTTCTATCTCCTTCGTCAGCTCATGCGCACGACTTACAGTTATTTGTCCATCGACCCGGATATGCACTTCTATTGCAAAATCATTACCGATTCTGCGGGTACATAGATTATGCGGGTTCCTGACCTCCGGCGTTTCATTTATTATAGAGAGAATCTTATCTTCGACCTCAGTCGGTAAAGATTTCTCCAGCAAATCATTAATTGCAGGTATGACCAACTGAAAGGCTACCTTTACAATCAATATGCTGACAATCACGGCTGCTATCGGATCCAGCACACGCCAGTTATCACCTAAGAGGATGGCTCCTCCAATACCTAACGTCGTCCCGATAGAAGAAAAAGCATCCGAACGATGATGCCAAGCATTCGCGATAACAGCCTGGCTATTCTCTTTTTTTCCGACATATAATGTCAGACGATATAGGGCTTCCTTTATCAGAATAGAAATAATGGCGGCAATAAGTGCGATCTTGCCGGGACTTTCCAACTGTTCGCCCCCCAAATAAAATCCAAACACCTTGTTCACACCATCCCAGAAAAGGCCGGCTCCTACACACATCAAGACAATCCCGATGATCGTAGTAGCCAAAGTTTCATACTTTCCGTGTCCATAGTCATGGCCTTCGTCTTTCGGCTTGGACGATATATTAATGAAAAGCAAAACAATTACATCCGTCACAAAATCGGATAGCGAATGGACGGCGTCTGCAATCATGGCGCTACTATGCCCTAACACACCTGCTATAAATTTGAAAACCAATAGCAGAAAGTTGGCAAGAGATCCAATCAAGGTCACAGCCATGATTTTTCTTTTTCTAATATGTTCTTTCATTTCTTTAGGACCTGTTTTTTACGTTTTCAAGCAGAACAAATATAAGGATAAAAACTGTTGGCGGAATTAAAAGTAAATAAAAAGAAATATGTTTCGGATTTTGTATGTATAATTAATATTTAGCCTCCCCATTTAATCAGCAGACTATCTTTCGATTAAAGATTATTAATATCGCCAGTAAAACTGTAACCAATAAAAGTCTTACCTTTGTTGTCCATATCCGAGAAGGAACAACGTTAAATACATGGTTAGATTTATCCGTTATATAATATTAATAGCTCTGTTACAAGTTGTAGCAGGAACTTTTCTATCACACGCTCAGAGTTTTACCTCGGCATCCGGTATTGTCAAAGATTCGATTACCGGTGAACCACTCCCATTTGTATCCGTCTATTTTGACGGGTCGACTATCGGAGCTATGACAGACGACAATGGAACATTCACCCTCCAAAACAACCAGGGCTATACCAAACTAGCCGCCGCCTCATTGGGATACGATACTAAATTCATCGACCTCAAGCCCGGTAAAAAGAATGACAATTTGGAATTATTGTTGAAGCCGACTGCTTTCGAGATTTCGGAAGTCGTGGTCAAACCCAAAAGAGAAAAATATACCCGCAAGGATAATCCGGCTGTAGAGCTTATCAAAAAAGTAATTGCACATAAGAATGACAACCGGATCGAGGCAAAGCCGGAATATCAAACGGAAGTATACGAAAAACTAAGTCTGTCGCTGGATAATTTCAATCCGAATCTCGACAAGAACAAATTTCTGAAAAAGTTTAAATTTATCAAAAACTATCTGGACACGTCCGAGTTTAACGGCAAACCAATCCTGACTGTTTCCGTGCGTGAAAACCTATCGGACTTCTACTACCGGAAAAGTCCCAAAGCGGAAAAGATGATTGTCAGAGCCAAGCGCATGCAGGGGATCGATAAAACATTAGATGACGGTGGCGGCATAACCTCCAACCTGGAAGAGATTTTTAAGAGTATCAATATTTTCGATAACAATATTCCTATTCTATTGAATCGGTTCGTCAGCCCATTATCATCGACATTGGCGACCACATATTACCATTATTACATCATGGATACGCTCGATGTAGGAGGAGATAAATGTGTGGATCTGGCTTTCGTTCCGGCAAACAGCGAAAGCTACGGTTTTACGGGACGGCTTTATATCACGCTTGACGGTAATTATGCGGTCAAGAAAGTATTGCTGAACACCCCCGCAAACATCAACCTAAATTGGGTGGATAAACTCCGTATTGAGCAGGAATTCAAGCAGATGCCAGATAGTACCTGGGTACTCGACCAAGAGAATACTTTCGTCAATTTCTATGTGGTAAAGGGGACGCAACAGCTCTATGCGCACCAGCTCAGGAATTATGACAATTATAATTTCAACGTGCAAAATGCAGACTCTGTTTTCGGCCTCTTAGGGGCATTGCATGTATTGCCGGAAGCGACGGTACAGCCGGATACGTTCTGGATACACAACCGGCCTATTCCACTGAAAGAAAAGGAAGATGCGCTAAAAGATTTATTGGGGCAACTGCGGAAAGTTCCGGCTTTCAATGCCATTATTAAAACCGCAGAGATCCTGATAACGGGCTATATCCCGACAGCAAATGACAAGAAGGTGACCAAATTTGACTTCGGTCCGATGAATACAACCTTCAGTGCAAACCATCTGGAAGGTTTTCGTATGCGTGTGGGAGGAATGACGACTGCCAACCTCAATCCGTATTGGTTTGCAAGTGGTTATCTGGCTTACGGTACAAATGACCGCAAGATCAAATACAATTTGAAATTAACACACAGTTTCACTAAAAAAGAATATCACGAAGGTGAAAATCCGGTCAATAATCTGTCGTTCATCCAAGAATATGACGTGTATACCCCAGGCCAAGATTTCCTTTTCACAAGCAAAGATAACATATTCGTTGCCTGGAAAGTAGGTGAACCGGTGACCAAGATGCAATATATCCGCAAAAGCGTATTGCAATACGAAAAAGAATGGCTGAACGGCCTGACATGGAAGTCCTGGATAATGAATCAGAACAACGAGGCGGCAGGAACGCTTCAATATATTAAACGGGACGAATCCGGGAATTTATACCATATAAAAGATTTTACGACATCTGAAATCGGGACACAGTTGCGTTTCGCTCCGGGTGAACGCGCTTATAACGGGCGTTCGGGGAAAGAATCCGTATTCAACCTGTCTAAAGATGCCCCTGTATTCAAGCTCTCCCATCAATTAGGTATTAAAGGCGTGTTAGGCGGTGATTACAATTACAACCATACGGAGATCAGTGCCGAGAAACGTATCTGGCTTTCTTCGTTTGGGCATATCGATGCACAGGTTAAAGCGGGCAAGGTCTGGGACAAGGTACCTTTCCCCCTGTTGATTTTGCCGAATACGAACCAATCTATCACAATCCAGCCGGAAGCATTCCACATGATGAACGCGTTGGAGTTTGTGACCGACCAATATGTATCGTTCAATGCTACTTATTATCTGAAGGGGTGGATTCTGAACCGTATTCCGGGCATCAAGTGGTTGCGTCTGCGTGAAGTCCTTTCCTTTAATATGATCTATGGTGGACTAACGGACAAAAATAATCCGACCTTGACGCCGGGACTTTTCCTATTACCAGATGGGACACAGCCATTAGGTAGCACTCCATATATGGAATGCAGCGTCGGTTTGGAAAATATATTCAAGATCCTGCGCATTGATTATTACAGACGCTTAACTTATTTGGATCATCCTGATATTAAGAAGGGAGGTATCCGTATTGCATTAAGATTCACTTTCTAACATGCGGTTTAATTAAGAATGACAGATCTGAACAGTTCACGTTTACACCATGCCCCTAATCCTTGGGCATTGACACCTTTGGTTGTTTTTTTATTGTCTTACCTTGTAGTGTCCATCATCGCAGGCGATTTCTATAAGATGCCTATTACTGTAGCCTTTGTTATCGCCTCAGTTGTTGCCATCGCCATGTCCAAAGGGGGTAAGATCAGCAATCGGATCGAGCAATTCTGCCGGGGGGCAGCCAACAGCAATATCATGCTGATGGTATTGATCTTCATTCTTGCCGGTGCTTTCGCCCAAACAGCCAAAGCGATGGGAGCAGTCGATGCTACCGTGAATCTGGCCATGTCCATCCTACCTGGCAATTTGTTGGCAGCCGGAATATTCCTTGCGGCCTGTTTCATTTCCATTTCTGTCGGGACATCTGTCGGAACAATCGTTGCCTTGGCTCCTGTTGCCGTAGGGATCGCCGACAAAACCGGAATGCCAGATGCCCTGATGCTGGGTGTCGTAGTAAGCGGAGCCATGTTTGGAGACAACCTGTCTTTCATATCGGATACCACTATCGTCGCCACCCGCACACAAGGTTGTAATATGAACGACAAGTTCAAAGTGAATATTCGAATTGCTCTGCCGATCGCCATCCTGACCGGTCTTCTCTATGTGCTGATCGGGAGTGGGGTCGGGAGCGGATATGAAACAGGGCCGATCGAATGGATCAAGGTCCTGCCCTACCTAGTTGTCCTGGTAACAGCTATCTGCGGTGTGAATGTCATGATGGTCCTAATAGCCGGGATCATTCTTTCCGGTATCGTCGGATTGCTTACAGGCGGATTCGATATCTGGGGATGGAATGCATCAATGGGGTTAGGCATCACAAATATGGGCGAACTTATCATCGTGACTTTATTGGCCGGTGGAATGCTGGAAATGATACGATATAACGGAGGTATCGATTGGATCATCCTGAAACTCACTTCCCGCATTCGTTCCACCAAAGGAGCCGAAGGGAGTATTGCCGCACTAATCAGCTTTGCAAATCTTTGCACCGCAAACAATACCATCGCTTTGATCATGGCAGGCCCAATAGCCAAAGATATTGCCGATCGTTTTAAAATCGATCCGAGACGCAGTGCCAGTCTGCTGGACATTTTTTCCTGCTTCGTACAGGGTATCATCCCTTACGGCGCGCAATTATTGATGGCGGCAGGTTTAGGGCATGTCTCTCCCATCGAGATCATGCAGTATTTATATTATCCTTATTTGTTGGGTGTCGGAGCTTTGCTGGCTATCACACTCAATTATCCCCGTAAATATGCGGGAGACTGTTAAGACAGGAAAAATGGGCGAATGAAGGTTATTTTTAATCAGAAACAGAGCATGAAATCTCCTCAGACAAGGCAGATAAACAGCTCCACATCCCCGTCCCGGTTTCACGAAGATCCGGGTCTCCACCTCCTCCACACCCGGATCTCCCATGCCCTTCCACCCGGGTCTGAAGAAACTTTTCAAGTTGTTTTTGGTAAAAGAACAGCTTGTCTTCATGAAAAAACGAGCCTATTTAATCTATTTTGTATCAGCTTCAGAACATATCTGAAATTTGACGGAATATTGATATACAATGCTTTATTGCTTTTGCCCATGATGGTTATGATAGATGAATGATAGTTGAAAACAGGAACTATCATAGAATAACATACTGTTTTACAAGTATATAAATTCAATTATGATAGTATGATAGTTGTTTTGCACAAAACGCAAGTTCTTTGTTACCCTGCCTTATTGAACATTGTCCTTTTGATAGTTTTTACTCTGTTTACCGTCCCTTCGAGTAAGGCATTACTGTAGTTTGTGTCAACAGCCGCCTGTACCGCTGCCTTGTCGACCTCTATGTTATATACGAATCTGACCGGGCTGATCTTTGATTTCTCCAAAATTAACAATACATTTGCAGTCTAATTTCATGAATCAAACACATTATAATGCAAAAAACGATGGAATATTGGCAGAAAGATATTGAAACCATGAATCGCGAAGATTTGAAAAAGCTACAGTTTGAGCGATTGAGAAAGACAATTGAAGCAGCCGGAAATTCTCCTTTCTATAGCAAAGTTTTCAAAGAAAACGGCATCACAGCCGACAGTATACAATCACTGGACGATTTGCAAAAGATTCCTTTTACGACGAAAGATGACCTTCGCAACAATTATCCGTACGGCATGGCGGCTATTCCTATCAAGGACTGTGTCCGTATCCATTCGTCAAGCGGTACTACAGGAAACCCAACAGTCGTATTGCATTCGGCCAGAGACTTGGACCAATGGGCTAACCAGGTGGCACGCTGTATGTATATGGTAGGCATTCGCGACACAGACGTATTCCAGAACACTTCCGGTTACGGAATGTTTACCGGAGGATTGGGATTCCAATACGGAGCTGAAAAATTAGGTTGTCTGACCGTACCGGCAGCAGCAGGAAATACCAAGCGGCAGATCAAGTTCATTACGGATTTCGGGACGACTTGCCTCCATATCATTCCCAGCTATGCTACTCGCCTGGCGGAAGTGATGTATGAAATGGGCCTCGATCCCCGTCGCGACACCAAACTGCACACCGTTTGTATCGGTGCTGAGCCTCACTCGGAAGAACAACGCCGCCGGATCGAACAATTGTTAGGCGTAAAAGCATACAATTGTTTCGGAATGTCAGAGATGAACGGCCCCGGCGTCGCATTCGAATGTACGGAACAGAACGGGCTCCATATCTGGGAAGATAATGTAATCGTAGAAATTATCGATCCAGTCACACTGCAACCGGTAAAAGAAGGGGAAGTCGGCGAAATGGTCCTGACGACCATCAACCGAGAGGCAATGCCTTTGCTCCGTTATCGTACCCGTGACCTGACCTGTGTCCTTCCGGGTGAATGTCCCTGCGGACGAACGCACAAACGCCTTGCACGTTTCAAAGGCCGTAGCGACGACATGATCATATTGAAAGGGGTCAACCTCTTCCCTATCCAGATCGAAAAGATACTGATGCAGTTTAAAGAACTGGGTAGCAATTATCTAATTACAATCGAAACGGTAGGAAACAATGACGAGATGCTGATTGAAGTGGAATTGAGCGACCTGTTTACCGACGATTACAGCGTTTTACAACGCTTGACAAAGGAAATCACCCGCCAGCTGAAAGACGAGCTGCTTCTGACTCCCCATCTCAAACTGGTCGCCAAAGGCTCCCTGCCGGTACAGGATGGAAAAGCTGTCCGGGTGAAAGACTTGCGTAAACTTTGCTGAACTCATAATTCATAAATCTAAAATCATAAATCAACATGACAGTCAATCAGATTTCTATTTTTCTGGAAAACAAATACGGTAAATTAAGCGAAATCCTCGCTTTGCTGGCCGAAGAGAAGATACGAATCATTGCCGCAACGGTAGCAGACACATCCGAATACGGTATTCTGCGCATTATAGTCAGCGATCCGCAAAAGGCTTATAAAATCCTGAAAGGCAACAATGTCAGTGCAAACCTGACCGATGTGCTGGCAATCGTCACAAACTCCTGTGCAGGCAGTTTTGCCCAGACTTTGTCTTGTTTCACGAAAGCCGGTGTCAGTATCGAATATATGTATTGCTTCTCAGCCAATGAGAAATCAATTTTGATCTTACGGACGAATAACCGGGAAGCCGCTCGCGAAGTGATCCGTCGTCAGAATCTGGAATATATTTGTGAAAGTGATTTGATCAAATTATAAACAACAACAATACATGTTCGGAATAAGCGACCCTGGCATCTGGCTGGCCTACCTGTTAGCCCTCGTCTGCCTATTTTATTCCATTTGGTTCGGAATAACCCATTGGAATAAAGACGACGAGGAGAGTACTAACCCACAACAGCCGGAAAAATGAGCACACTGACTTTAGGTATCGTAGTAATTATCTATATGTTCATCCTGGCTTGGCTGGGATATATCGGATACAAACAAACGAAAAATGCTAGCGATTATTTGCTGGGGGGACGGAAAGTAAATCCTGTCATCATGGCCCTTTCATACGGGGCAACCTTTATTTCCGCATCGGCCATTGTCGGTTTCGGAGGGGTTGCGGCCACGTTCGGTATGGGAATCCAATGGCTTTGCTTGTTGAATATGTTTATGGGCGTTGTCATTGCTTTTATCATATTCGGGCGGAACACCCGTAAGTTAGGCGAAAAGTACAATGCCCGCACATTCCCGCAATTATTGGGATTGCACTATAATTCGCGTGCCATACAGATATTTATTGCCGCCATCATCTTTATCGGCATGCCTTTGTATGCAGCAGTCGTAATGAAAGGAGGTGCAGTGTTCATCGAACAGATGTTCCACATAGACTTGCATCTAGCACTGCTTATTTTCACGCTTATAGTAGCGGCCTATGTAATCACAGGAGGTATTAAAGGCGTGTTATATACGGATGCTTTGCAAGCCGTCATCATGTTCGCCTGCATGCTGTTCTTGCTATTCTGGTTCTATCGGGTGATGGATATGGGCTTTATCGAAGCCAACCGGAAACTGACGGAAATCGCCCCGCTTGTTCCTGAACGGTTTAAGGAGGTAGGACACCAAGGATGGACAGCCATGCCTGTGACTGGGTCTCCGCAATGGTACACCCTCGTAACCTCGCTGATCTTGGGAGTCGGCATCGGTTGCCTTGCCCAACCTCAGTTGGTCGTACGTTTTATGATGGTGGAAAGCACCAAGCAATTGAACCGGGGCGTTCTGATCGGTTGTGTTTTTCTGATCGTGACCGTCGGAGCCATTTATCATGTCGGGGCATTATCGAACCTCTTTTTCCTGAAAACAGAAGGCGTGGTTGCATCGGAAGCCATCAAGGATATGGATAAGATTATCCCGCTGTTTATCGACCGGGCAATGCCGGAATGGTTCAGTGCCGTTTTCATGCTCTGTATCTTGTCGGCAAGTATGTCTACGCTCAGCGCCCAGTTCCACACGATGGGAGCTTCTTTCGGGGCAGACATATTCCCTAAACTGGGACATCGAAAGAATGCTAACTCGACGATGGGCGTACGCATCGGAGTACTTTGCTCCATTCTGGTAAGTTATATAATCTGTTATACGCTGAGCGCAGGAGTCATAGCACGCGGGACAGCCCTGTTCATGGGGATTTGTGCCGCCACTTTTCTCCCGGCCTACTTCTGTTCCCTTTTCTGGAAAAAGGCGACCAAGGAAGGAGCACTGGCAAGTTTATGGACGGGGGCACTGGCAAGTTTGTTTGCCATGCTGTTTCTTCACAAGGCGGAAGCAGGAGCAGTCGGCTTATGCAATATGCTGTCTGGGCGTGATGTTTTGATCGATATCTATCCCTGGTTCGCCATCGATCCGATCCTGTTCGCATTGCCTTTATCCACCATCACGATGGTTCTCACAAGCCTAATAACGTATAAAAAGCAAGAGATCCGAAGATATTAGATTTTATTAAAATCAAAGGAACGAAATTTAATATTTTATCTATTGACAATTATAGAAGTATCCGTATATTTGCAATGTGGTTTTTTCATAATAGTATTAGATTTAAGGTTAACAAAGTTGGTTAGGGGTTGTCGTGAGACAGCCTTTAATTTTTTATATACATTCCAGTCCTTTCCCTCTCCATACTGATAACTTGTCAGTCAAAATGTCATTTTGTTTGTTTGGCATTGTTTTTGTAACTGAACATTGCGTGAATAATTATAGTTATAGGAAACAATAAGTATAACATCAAAATATTTTATATCGGATTATGGCAAAACAAGGAAACATCGGTGTTACGAGTGAGAACATCTTCCCTATCATCAAAAAGTTTTTGTATAGTGATCACGAAATTTTTCTTCGTGAATTGGTATCTAACGCAGTTGATGCAACACAGAAGTTGAAAACACTGGCTTCTGTCGGCGAGTTCAAAGGAGAACTGGGAGATTTGACTGTACATGTCAGCTTCGATAGCAATACGATCAAAATCTCCGACCGCGGTATCGGTATGACTGCCGAAGAGATCGACAAATATATCAATCAGATCGCCTTCTCCGGCGCAGAAGAGTTCGTTGAAAAATACAAGAACGACGCAGCCGCCATCATCGGCCACTTCGGACTTGGTTTCTATTCTTCTTTCATGGTTTCCAAGAAAGTGGAGATCGTCACCAAATCGTATAAAGAAGGAGCCGTTCCTATGAAATGGAGCTGCGACGGCACACCCGAATACACATTGGAAGAGACGGAAAAAGAAGATCGCGGAACAGACATCATCCTGTATATTGACGACGAGAACAAAGATTTCCTGAACAAAGACAAGATCAACAGCCTGTTGACCAAGTACTGCCGTTACCTGCCAGTTCCCATCGCATTCGGAAAGAAGCAGGAATGGAAAGACGGCAAATATGTCGATACCGACGAAGACAATATCATCAACGATATCCAACCGGCATGGGTTCGTAAGCCGACTGATATGACAGATGAAGATTATAAGAAATTCTATCAGGATCTGTATCCAATGTCCGACGAACCTCTGTTCTGGATTCATCTGAACGTGGATTACCCGTTCCATCTGACCGGTATCCTGTATTTCCCGCGCATCAAGAGCAACATCGATCTACATCGCAACAAGATCCAATTATACTGCAACCAAGTGTTCGTCACCGATTCGGTTGAAGGTATCGTTCCTGAATTCCTGACATTGCTGCATGGTGTGCTCGATTCTCCGGATATCCCGCTGAACGTGTCCCGTTCTTACCTACAGAGCGACCAGAACGTGAAAAAGATCTCCAACCACATTATGAAAAAGGTGGCAGATCGCCTGGAAGAAATGTTCAAGAACGACCGTCCTCAATTCGAAGAAAAGTGGGACAGTCTGAAACTTTTCATCCAGTACGGAATGTTGAGCGAAGAAAAATTTTACGATCGGGCAGCCAAGTTCGCCCTATTGAAGGATGTAGACGGCAAATATTACACATTCGAAGAGTACAAAGCCCTGACGGAAGCCAACCAGACAGACAAGGAAGGAAACCTGATCTACTTGTACACAACGAATACCAATGATCAGTACAGCTATATCCAGGCTGCAAAAGACAAAGCCTACAGCGTGCTGATCATGGATGGTCAGTTGGATGTCCATGCTATAAGCCAGATGGAACAGAAGTTCGAAAAAACACGCTTCGTCCGTGTGGATAGCGACACGATCGACAATCTGATCCGCAAGGACGATGTCAACAAGGTAACACTGAATGAGGACGAAAAAAATGCTCTGCAGGAGATGTTCAAAAGCCAGTTACCGAAGATCGAGAAGACAGATTTCATTGTCACATTCGAGGCGTTGGGCGAAAACTCAAACCCGGTCATGCTGACACAAAGCGAATATATGCGCCGTATGCGCGAAATGTCTGCCATGCAACCAGGTATGTCGTTTTATGGAGAACTGCCGGATAACTACAATCTGGTGCTGAACACAGACCACGAACTGGTTAAGAAAATCCTGACCGAAGAAGAAGCGGCTTGTGCCGAAAAGCTGAATCCGATCCTTTCTGACCTGAAAGGCTGGAAAGCCCGCCAGTCCGACTTGCGCGAAGCCCAAAGCAAGAAGAAAGAAGAAGAAATCACTTCTGAAGAGAAGGAAGATATGACGAATACGAACAAAAAGATTGACGAACTGGTAGAACAGCGCAACAGCATTCTGTCCGAATATGCTGGTGGAAATAAACTGGTCAGCCAGTTAATCGACCTTGCCCTGTTGGCAAACGGTATGTTGAAAGGTGAAGCATTGAGCCAATTCATCAAACGCAGCGTTCAGATGATCGGTTAAACCGAAGCCGAAAAAAATAGCAAAAGGGTGTCAAAGTCCCCATTCCCGCACTTGATATGGGAATGGAAAGTTTGACACCCTTTCTTATTTTGACCAACGGCCGACACCAAGTTTCTTCGCAAGATTAACAAAACGGACTAATTTTATGTTGTATTTTATATATCTCAAACTCTTGTATTCTGAGAAATAACGACTACATTTGAATTCATTAAGCAGAGAAGATACAAGTATGAAAAGAATAGCTGTACTGACAGCCCTGTTGTTTGCGGCCTTACAAATAGGATATGCCCAGAAAGTAGGCTTGGTTCTGAGCGGTGGCGGTGCGAAAGGTGCCGCCCATATCGGGGTAATCAAAGCTCTGGAAGAAAACGGAATACCTATTGATTACATAACGGGAACATCTGCCGGCGCGATCGTCGGTAGTCTCTATGCGATGGGATATACACCCGAAGAAATGGTTGAACTGATGCTCTCCGAGGAGTTCAGCTACTGGCAAACCGGAACGGTGGAAAACGAATACAAATATTATTTCAAACGCCCCGACCCGACACCGGAATTCGGGCACTTTTCCATAGACATGACCGATTCGTTACAAGTGAAAGCCAGTTTCCTTCCACAAAGCCTGATCAATCCGATCCAGATGAATCAGGCGTTTATGGCCCTGTTTTCACAAGCGACAGCAAAAGCCGGCTGGAATTTCGACAATCTCTTTGTCCCATTCCGTTGCGTGGCCTCGGATATCTACAGCAAAAAAGCTATTATCTTCAAAAACGGAGATCTCGGAGACGCTGTCCGTGCATCAATGACATTCCCCTTCTTTTTCCAGCCGATCTGGAAAGATAGCGTCCCCATTTTCGACGGCGGTATCTACGACAATTTCCCGGTAGGCCCGATGAAGGAGGCTTTCCATCCGGACTTCATCTTCGGTTCGACTGTGGCAGGCGGTAACAACAAACCTTCGTCCAATCCTTATAACCAGCTTGAAACAATGATCATGCAGAAAACGGAATACGACGTACCCGAAGACGAAGGCATGATGATAAAATTTAGCTTCCCTACCGTCTCCCTGCTCGATTTTCAAAAAGCACGGGATTTGATGAATATTGGCTATAAACGGACGATGGCGATGATCGACTCCATCAAGGCGCGTGTCCCCCGGCGTGTGGAACTAAGCGAAGTCAACAAACGCCGTGCGGCCTATAAGCAAGGCCTTCCTCCGCTGATTTTCCAGAATATATATGTGACAGGCGTGAATGAATCGCAAAAGAAATATATTGAATCTCAACTCCATCGTGATATCAATCATGAGTTCTCGATGGAAGAGTTCAAGCGTGCTTATTTCAAAATGCTAACCTATTCCAAGATTAAAGAGATATTGCCCCATGCCGTTTATAATCGGAAGGAAAAGAAGTTCGACCTGTATCTTGATGTCAAAATGAAGGAAGAGATCACGGTTGGATTCGGAGGCAACGTCTCCTCCTACCAGGCCAACCAACTGTTTCTCGGACTGGGATACCAGTATTTGAGACGATATGCCGCCGATGTAAACGCCAACTTCCAGGTCGGCAACTCGTTCAGCGGCGTGATGTTGAACGGCCGTATCTATTTGCAGACAAGAATACCGACCTACCTGAATTGGCAAGGCGTATTCTCAGACAAAAAATACTCCGAAAGCCAGTCTTTGTTCTACGAAGACGTACTACCGGCTTTCATCCACCAGAAAGAATTGTACACGAAGGTCAAGTTAGGATTCCCATTCCTGAACCGTGCCAAAGCCGAGATAGGTTTTGCTTATGGCCGGCTGAATGATTACTATTTTCAGACTTCCAACATGACATTCCCGAACGCGACCACCGATCATAGCTGGTATGATCTGTTTGCCGGTTCGCTCAGCATCGAGCGTAACTCGCTGGATTATAAACAATATCCGATCTCCGGGCGAAAACAATTCTTAGTGGCACAATATGTAACGGGTACAGAAAAGTATATGCCGTCTCCCATTACGGATATGGGCTCATTCGACCGGAAAGTCCATAGCTGGCTGCAAATGAAAGGTGAATGGGAACAGTACAAGACGATCAGTCCATATTTCAACCTCGGTTTTATGAGTGAACTAGTGCTCTCCAGCAAGAATCTGATGAACAACTATACGGCTTCCGTTTTGCAAGCACCTGCCTTCACACCGACGCCACATAGCCAGATTGTCTTCAACGAGGCGTTCCGCGCCAACCAATACGTGGCATTCGGTTTGTCACCGATCTTGAAATTCAGCAAGCTGCTGCACTTTCGCCTCGACATGTACGGTTTCGCACCGTTATACGAAATAAAAAAAGAAGAAGTATGGAACAATAACACATACACGGCAATCCCCTATTACGGGAAATTCCTTCATTCTTTTAAATATATGGGAGAAGCAGCCCTTGTTTTACAACTGCCTTTCGCTAGCATCAGCCTGTATGCAAACGGATACAGCTATCCAGCTAAAAATTTTAATTTTGGCTTGAATATTGGTTATCTGATATTTAACCCAAAGATGCTTGATTAGTTAAAAAAAAGATACCGAAAAGTCTTGCGAATATAAAAGAAAGTGCTACCTTTGCACTCGCAATCACGAAATAATGGCCGCGTAGCTCAACTGAATAGAGTAGCTGACTACGGATCAGCCGGTTACA
>OGYN01000023.1_pt1 | contig 116086 bp, 89 predicted proteins | sample 1576551 | NCBI WGS metagenome assembly OGYN01 (sample SAMEA3541589, study PRJEB24748) | human gut metagenome | biome: human gut; feature: human-associated habitat; material: faeces | place: China | collected 2012 | reverse complement strand
ATACCTTGTATTAGTGCGCCCTTTTTTATGGCTTAAAGTTGTATTTTTCAATCTACTCCTCAATTTAAGCCAAACATCCTCTAAAACCGATAATACAAAAAGCTGCTTACACTGCTTAATGACACCACACACCAGATCATCAAAAATGCCGTCACGAACATCGTTTTTCCATTCGGTTCAAAGCTCTTTTCCCGCTCTCCCGCATTGCGTGCAAAAAAGACGAGCCAAAGCGCCACTGCCAAAAAAACAAAGCATAAGTACAGCTCGCTTCCCGGCAGACGATCCAGATGTAAAATCTTGATCACATACCAAAACTCTTCCAAATTGAACGCCTCTGTGATCTGAACCGCCGGAGCTGCAAAGCCACCGCCGATTAATCGTCCGATAAACTCTCCTGCCTGTGATAGATTTGCAGACCGGAACAGCATCCATGTAACGTTCAAAAACAGGAAGGTCAGGGCGACGCAAAGCACATGTTGGACTGCAGGAAATGCGCCGGTTTTTTTCGTTCCACTTTGAACATGCACATCCACCCCACACTGCTGTCGTGGCTGCTTTAGCTGCCGTGGCTGCCTCCGCTGCCATGCCCGGGTAATCAGATACAGCGCACCATGCAGCGCTCCCCACAGGACAAAGTTCCAGCCTGCGCCGTGCCAGATTCCACTGATGAGAAATACCATAAATAAGTTCAAATACATCCGCGCTGTACCCTTCCGGTTGCCGCCCAGCGGAATGTATACATATTTTCTCAGGAAACGGTTCAACGTAATATGCCAGCGTTTCCAAAATTCAATGATGTTAGATGCCTTATAAGGGGAATCGAAGTTCACCGGCAGCTCCATGCCAAGCATATGCGCAATGCCCCGCCCCATATCGCAATAACCGCTGAAATCGAAGTACAGCTGCAGCGTATAAAACAGCATCACCAGCCAGGCATCCGTGCCGGACAGCCCTGCCACATTGCCATAGCCTGCATCCACCGCCTTGCCAAAGGTATCCGCAAGCAGCACCTTTTTTGACAGCCCCAGCGCAAACAGATACAGTCCGCCTGCAAACTTTTCCCAATCCAGACGCTGCCGACCGATCTGACGATACTGCGGCAGCATTTCCTGCGCATTGACAATGGGTCCGGAGGACACATATGGGAAAAAGGAAACAAACAGGACATATTCCCTCAGGCTGCAGACCCCGACCTCTCCTTTGTAAGCGTCTGCCAGAAATCCAATCTGCTGAAAGGTAAAAAAACTGATGCCAAGAGGCAATGCAAGCTGCAGAATCGGATCCTCCAGCCCTTTTCTCTGACTCCAGCCAGCCGATATTGCATTAAAATATTTAAAAAAGCAAAGTAATGCAAGATTTCCTGCAATTCCAATTCCTAACAGGACTTTTTTTCGGGCGTTGGCATGTCTCATCCCATACATCGGACACGCTGCAGCATCTCCGGGGACACACTCTATGGTGCGAAAAAAAGCATAATTCCATGCGATACTGCCCAGCAGCAGCAACAGATAATACGGACTCGCTGCTCCGTAAAACCACAGGGAAAAGGTGATCAGCCAGAGCTGCAAAAGCTTCTGGCGCTTTAGACCCCAGAAGCCCAGCAGACACAGCGGAAAGAACAGCAGGATAAAAATATATGACTGAAATAACATACTCAGCTCTCCACTTCGATCACATGGTTTCGTTTTTCATAGCCTGCTGTATTCAGCTTCCAGACACTGTTTCCAGCCTCATCCTCCGAACACTTTTCAAAGCCCAGCTCTCCATAGAATTTCCGTACCATGTTGTTTTTCGCCGTCGGATAATAGTATCCGTAAATTTCTTCGATTCCTGCTTCCTGACACCGTTCAACAAGCTCATCCAGCATTGCAAGCTCCATATCCCGTTTCAGGACGCGGCAGCTCATCAGCCACAGGCGGATATGCGCTGCTTTCTCTTCCTTTTGGGCGATCACAACAGAAACAACGCCGTTATCCCCGAACTTATCCTCCAGCTTTCCATATAAGGTAATATAAGAATCATCCGCCGCCATTTGTTCAATCTGTGCCTGTGTCATACGCTGAGTCGTTAAATTGAACTGATTGCTCTTATTGGTCAGCTGTGCAATTCTTGCCATATAAACCGGTTCAAAGCTTCGGATCGTGGCTTTCATATCCAGGGATCTCAAATACTCTGTATAATCTGCAAAGGATGCCTGCGCCTTTTCACGCTTCAAATTCGCCTGATACATTTCATTTCGTTTTCGGTCATCCTCCGAAAGCGATGTCACTTCAAAATAGCCACCGCGATCCAGCACCCGGATATAATCCTCTGGCTTGCCGATTTCCGGCGCAGTCACACCGGGCGCCTGCTGCCGCACAATCTCACGCTCTGCCGGATTATCATCTGCAAACACAAGGCTGTCCGGCAAAATGTTCAGCTGATGCGCAATTTCCAGAATATTCCGGCTCTTCGGCTCCCAGTTTGCCGCAATGATCAGGAAATCCTCCGGCTTCAGCACCCCTGCCGGATGATTCAAGCCTGCAAGTGCATTTTCCTCTTCATTCTTGGATGCGACGTTCAACATCACGCCATAGTCTTTCAGTGACTTCACATAGGACTGAAATTCCGCATAAACCTGTCCCAGATTCGTTTCCTGTCCAATTTCCAGATTCTCCGGACCGTCATCTCCGACAATACCTCCCCAGAGCGTATTGTCCAGATCCAGCACCAGCGATTTTTTATTTTTGCCGTAAAGCGACTTCATGATATTTGCAACGTTGTGTGCCATCCATGGAATCGCCTTCAGGCACAAACTATACTTGTACATGTGCCAGAAAAACGGCGCAGACCATTCATCCAGACCATATGCCGCAGACTGATAGCAGATATCATTGATCAGGAAATTTTGATGCTCTGCCGCATAATCTGCAAACATCTGGTTCATCCGGTTCACATACCAGGTTCTGCCATGAAAATCCGCACCATCCTGATTTCCCATCAAACGGTAATAGGGAAGTTCAAAGTTGTCCTGAATGATCGGACAATGCCAGGTATCCGCCAGTTTCTCCCACATCACTTGAAAATGTTCAAATTCCGATCTGAGCTTGTCTTCCACCTGTTCCCGGGAATCCTTTACCTCCGGCAGACTGCGCAGGTTCCGAAAGCTCGTATGAATATAAACCAGATCCGGTCCAAACGCGTTCAATTCTTCATTGCCGAACATCGCATCTTCCCAGTACATTCCGTACTCCGATTCATAAAAGGTCGGTTCAATTCCCTGATTCAACAAAAACAGCTCCAGAATCCGGATAATATCATGGGTCGTAGAGCCTCCCAGTACCGCGATTTTCTTCGGAATCCGCTGGGTATTCTCCTCCAGCAGACGACGCTTCAAGCTCTTTGATTTTTTTAAAATATATTCACTGTCAAATGGATATTCCAGTTCGTGCAGCATAAGTGTGTTCCTTTCTGTGGTTCTGATACTCTTTATCATACTACCAATCCCTGCTTTTTAACAAGCAGGGATTGGTAACCGTCTAATTTTCAGGAATTTAACATGGTACTATTTATAAAATGTGGACTTGTCGTGCCATCTCTTAAGGTTTATTTTTTAGGCTATATTTACGGTTTGTGCGACTTACTTACGACTTGCTTACGACTTTATTATAAAGTCTTATGCATTTCTCGCCAAATCAATTACCAATATTATCTGTGAACTTCCTGAAAAATTAACTCTCGACGACTTTCAGGTTTAGTCCTGAAAGTCATCAGTGCTACGAACGCAATAAAGTTCTTTGCGTCAGTCTTGTTCCCTTTGCATGGATTTTCGTTACATCCTCCCATGTTTCCGCAAAAAGAACTGTACCAATCTGCTAAATAAATTTTCTTACTATTTTACTTTTTCGAATAAGCCATGTACATACAAAGCTAAACAGCAAAATACAGCAGATATAAACAGAGCATGCAAATATTCCGAATGTCCGATCTGCCAGCTGCAAATACAGCTTCAGGAATAGCTTCTGACCGATATGCTCCAGTAAGTATACGCCAAATGCACAGCTGCCCAGACATGCTATGATCCCGGCTCCTCTGATATTCGTATGTATTACAAAAAATCTGCGGACGCCAAGATAAACTGCACAAGCCATCAGCGGAATCATAAGATTCAATACGGATTCATGATATTCCCCACTCAGCTTTCTGTCAGCAATCACCATAACTGCAGCTGCTATCACACTCATTGCCAGACCAGCCGATAGCTTCCATCCGGACAGCTGTCGGCATTTTTCTGTACTAACTGCTTTTTCCAAAAAATATCCCAGCAAAACATAAAAAACATTATTCTGCAGTACAAAAAAACTCATCGGCATAGAATATCCCGTAAACTGTCCGATCATAGACACTCCAACTTTAACGATCAAACCCAATCCCAGAAAGTATTTCATGCAATCCAAATCCACATTTCTCGCAATTGCCCCAAGAAATGGAAGCATCATCAAAATTCCTATATATTCATACAGGTACCAGTAAGAAGTCTGAATCTCATTTTTAAGCAGCTTCTCCACAAATGCCATTGCTGAAAATGTATCCTGATTCCATGCAAAACACTGCAGGCCATACATCAGCGCAGAAAAAGCAACTAATACTACAAGCATTCTGGAAATTCTCTTTTTAAAGATCACACTCCAGCTCTCGGCTTTTGGAATCAACAATGCGCCTGTGATCATCATAAATAATGGAACATTAATTCTGCAAATACAGGACAAAAGCAACGATACGGAAAACGTAAGAACACTATCCGTATTTGTATAATAGGTATAATATAGATCCGAATGATTCAGGACGACCATCACTACCGCTATGATCCGCAGCATTTCGATATGAAGCTTTCTATTCACACTGTTCTCCTTTATTTTTACGCTGGATTCATCCTATCTGTAATTGTTATCTGATGTTTATTCCGTTGTCGTAACCATATCTTTTCCATAAAAGCTTCCGACAACTCTATTGGTAAATGCTTCCGGATTTTTGATGACCGGCATATGCATCAATGGTCCCTGCTCCGGATTTGTCGGACACAGATATGCTTCTTTAATGGAATCATCCCGCAATATTCTTTCCTGGGATTCCATTTGTTCCTTAAAATCCGCTGCCTGACCGCTTGCAATATAACTGTAGGAGCTGTAAAATAACGAATCCTTCAGATTTCCCCTAAATACCAGACACAAAACCAGACAAACGAAGACAGCCGGAACTGTGATATATTTATGATAAATTTCTCTTCTTTTCAGGGTATGACGCAGTTCCAGTTTCCGCAAGATCCAGCCCTCTACATAGATAACGGAGGAAACTGACGTTAAAATAAACGTCAGATATTCCATCGTTCCAGGTCCTCCGGACACCTCCGTTGCTGCATAGAGCTCCGGTGCATACATTGCCGCATACACGCCAAACATATAGCCAACCCATAATACCGGATATTTAAACTCGAATTTCAATTTTGCTTCTGAAAGACATTCCCATGCTACGACTGCCACAAAGAATAACAGCACAAATAAAAGTGGAGTCTCCCTTCCATAATTTACTACATTTACAGCCCCCTGCCACAATGCTTCTACAATCGTGAAAGCTACTTTTCCTACGCTGAAGCCCATCTGCTCTCCGCCTACTCTGGCTGCATTTCCGGGTGCCGTAACCTGAAAATATAGAGCAACTATTCCGGCCAGTATCGGGAATGCAAATATCCCTGCACGCTTTTTATTTTTCACGATCACAAACGTCAATACATAACTGAATAAAACCAGAAATGCCGAATAATAGCTGCTCCCTCCGATTGCGATCATTCCCAAAACAGAAAAGATAATATATCTGAATTTGTCCGTTCTTAAATATTTCAGTAAAAATCCAATCAAAAGCATTGCCAAAACATGGGGCATCATATAGTGGATTACTCCAACATACCAGTACATACCAATTGCAGAGCTTGGAATCCACTGATAAAACATCAGCAGAATCAACAGCGTAACCATTCCGCCCTCATACCATTTTAAGCCAAAATAGTTTGTAAAAACCTCATGTACCATATAATAAGTGGCTGCAATCATTGCCAGCGTCCAGAACACAGGTACGATCCAAAAACTTCTGTATACAAAGACCTCCGGCATCAGCGTAAATATAAAAACACTGAACCAGTCTCCATTCCAGACCTGGCACATCTGCTTTGTTGTTTCCAGACCTGTCCGGAGCACTTCGATCACAGAATGCGTATGAAGCCACGTCTGATGGCTTGCTGCAGAATATCCGTAGTCGTCCCCCGAAGGTCTGGCGATAAACGCCAATAACCAGTTGGGTACCATCGACGCAAAAAATGCGAATCCGACAGCTACTGCTATTTTCTTTATACTAATCCATTCTGCCAGTTTCTTCACCGTAAAAGCCTCCGTTTTTTCTGTCTTTTCAGTTTCTTCTGTATCCTCTCTCCAAAGGACAACATTATCATTCCACCAAAAATTGAAATCAGTTCACTAATTCTCCAATACCACGGTTCTTCAAATTTTATCTGCACAATTCTCTACGCTTTCATCAGATTATTCCGTCTCGCTCTCGATTAATATTACACTGTTTTTGCGATAATAAGAGCTCATCCGGACATTTTTCCAGTTATTCGTATCCGCCTCGATATCCTCGTAAAACAGAAGATACGGCTTATTTTGAAATTCTTTCAGCTCTGCATTTTCGATCGAAGCATCCTCTAAAATTGCTACTCTTTCCTGTTCCTGCGCCCGATAAGCCTGTGCTTCGCCGTTTAATAACGATTTTACTGCTGAAACACTGGTAAATGCATCCGGCGTCACACCTGCTACAATCAGAAAACAAAATACCGCCCCTGCCGCTGATGCGATATGCCAAAGTTGAATGTCTTTTTCTTCTACTTTCTTCCCGGAACCATATTTTTTCCAGTACCATCCATATAAATATACCAGATTCAACATAATCAGAATCAGATAGGTCAGAAAAATTACATTATAAATTCGTCCGGCTCCCGGACCGCCTCCTGCATAAATGCTCTCGGTGAACATAGACGCTAACACGCAATAGCTCCAAAGCGGCACAAGCACTGGAAACCGGAAAGAAAAATTTCCCTTATATTCCTGAACTGCATGAATCGCAAACGGAGCTATCAGGATGACAAATAAAATAATCTTCCAGTCCGTCCACTGCCCCAATACATAATCCAGGCAATAATAAAAAGACTGCAGCACGGAACGAATCAATCCCGGTCTGTAAGAAAATTCTTCCTGACGAACCCAGTTTCCAGGCGCCGCCACATTCAATCCAAAGGAAATTCCCCAGAATACTGCGATTTTCAGCACTTGTCCCATCAGCTTCTTTTTATGGCATAATACAGTCAATAAAATTCCCAGAGCAAGCCATATTCCGCATTCCAGTCCTGTAACCAGATTACCTCCGCCAATATAAATTGCCAGCAGAATTCCAATGATCGATTTTCTCTTTCCGTGCCTGGAATCCACTGTCATGGAAACGACAATTCCAGCCAGTGCCAGCAATGCAGACCACGGGAAGATATAATGACATGCACCGTTATACCAGAATAACCCTTGCGTTTTGTCAATCAAAAACTGTATTCCAAAGAAAAGAAACAAAAAGGTTACAATAAATCGCTGTGTTTTTGAACTTCCAAGCCATTTCCCCCAAAATACCTTCATGAAATAATAAACGGAAAAAATCAATGCCGCCAAAAGCATTAGTGTTCCAATCCAATATGTTCCATCCCCCAAAATTCCTGGCTGCAATGCCATCAAAAAGATCGACGCCCATGTTCCCTGCCAGATCTGATAGCTTTCGGCTACTTTTCGCCCTGCTGCTCCCAGCGCTGCAAACAGATTATGAGTATCTACCCACGCATGTCTGGTGTAAATACTATATCCCAAATCGTCCGCACAGGGAAAATTATAAGTAGAAAGCAATATAATAGGAATCAGGCTGACTACAAAAATAACCCCCCAGAATATAACTGAATATTTCCATACCTTTTTCCAGTTTAAATTTCTCTTCATTCTGCTGCATCCTCTCGTATCATTTCAAAGCTTACATAAATATCGGTTCCTGCATGATCGATAACCTGTTTCGTATCCTGGTCATAAATCAGAATATTGAGTCCATTTTCTACAAAGCTGTAATTTTTCCCATTCAAAATCAGCTCCGTATCTTCACGATCTCCATCATGGAGCTCAGATTTTACATAAATTTCTCCATCCTTGATCGGATACTTCTGACTATATTCTTTTCCGCTTAAATACAGTGTCGGAACGCCATTTTCAAAAATCCAAACGCCGCCCTTTTGATAATCCTCATAACATATTCCAAGTGCAGCAAGACCATCATAATAAGAATCTCCCGCTGCCATATAGTTCCCGTTCAAAGACAGAATCACCGTACGGTTCTGCAATGTACTGACTCCCTGTAAATAGCTGCCTGCATCCGTAAGCCCGTTCAGCATATTTGTCTCTCTTTTATCATCCAGATACTGCTTATTCAAATCCCAATCTTTATATTTTGAATCTCCCCTGTGATCCGTCAGTTCATAATTTGCAGTTAAAAACCGTGCCAGATGATCTGTTACCTTTGCAGCACCGCTGTTATTTACATGATCGGAATCCCGAAAATCCACTGCATAATCCAACCCGATTTCATCTCTCAGCTGATTATAATCCAACATCGGAATATTTTCCTGCGCAGCGATTTCTGCAGTCTTATTGAAACGCATCTGTTCCTCTTCTGATAAAATATACGGAGACGCCATAAAGACCAGCTGTGTTCCGCTTTCCTTCGCCAGCTCAATGATTTTATATAAATATTCCTCGCATACCGGATTTAAATCTGCTTTTTGATTTGCCGGCACTTTGACGGGTGTTTCAAACGACACAATATCAAAGCTTCCCCGATAACCTCTCATATAAGGCAAATCATCTTTAAAATCCTCTTTTGATAATTCCTTATACCGCGAATGAATGATCGGAAGCTTACATAAAACCCGATTGCGATACGAAGAGCTTTCTCCCATTCCAGCCGCCATATAATCTACAAATTCAAAAAGATTTTTTGACCAGTGCATTCCAAGCGTATTTCTGTAAATTACCTCTTCACTGTACTCCATTCCGTCCAATACAGTTCCCCATACCTCCACGACCGCAATCTTTGGCTTTTGTACCCGAATTGCCTCCTTCAAAAAATAATAGGTACTATCCAGCCGCTGAGAACCAGCAGACAATGTATAACCGGCAATTCCATACTGATCCCATAACAAACCATGATCGACTGTACAATGTGCATGGCTGCTTCCAAAAAACATCACATCTGCTGTTTTTTGTGGCATATGATAAAATCGCTGCCAGCCACCTCCACCGCCCGTGTCTTTATAGTTCAATACGGAAGTCGTTTTTCCAAGCACAATGCACACAACCAGAAGAAAACCGATTATTTTTATCAGATTTCGATCATTCTTTTTTTTCATTCCTTCTCCATCTCTTCCAGAAAGCGAATATGTTTAAAACTGCAAATAAATAAAGTTTGCAGATTCAAATCCCTGTCCATAATAGCCAAATACAATACAGCTCACAATCAAACAAATCAAAATCGCCCAGCGGAATACACACCACTGTCCCATCAATAATTCTGCTATTTTTTTCTGTTTCAAATATTGCAGGCAATCCACGACAATAAGCCCAGTCAAACCGATCATTAAAATATGAATCTCCTGTACATCCAGTCCCATCGTATAAAGGCTTCCGTCAAACAGAGACCACATATCGCAAAAAGAAATCATCCTTTTCACATAATACAATGCCTGTTTTACAGAGTCTGCCCGGAAGAAGATCCAGGCAAAATCCACCAGCGCAAAGGTTACTGCAGCCTTTGCAAAACGATATCCAAACGACGCTGTTTTGGTATGGCAATATCCGTTTATTTTCCGGATTACCGGTCTAAGTTCTTTTTCAAGGATCTGATAAATTCCATGTAACGCTCCCCAAATGAAAAACGTCCAGTTTGCGCCATGCCATAATCCGCTGACCATAAATGTAACCAGAATATTCCAGTATTGACGCCATTTGCTGCAACGGTTTCCGCCCATCGAAATATATACATAATCCCTAAGCCATGTGCTCAGGGAAATATGCCACCTGTGCCAGAACTCCGTCACGCTTTGCGCAAAATAGGGTGTTTCAAAATTATTGATCAGATCAAATCCTAATGTTTTTGCTGCACCAAGTGCGATCAACGAATAACTGCTGAAATCGCAGTAAATTTGAATGCCATAGCTCACTGCACCCAGCACAAGTCCGAATGTGCCATAGCATTCCGGCCTGCCAAAGGTTGTATCTGCAATCACTGCAATCCTATCAGCAATAACCAGCTTCAAAAAGAATCCCCAAAGCATTGTAATAAAACCGGAGGCAATCCGTTCCGTATTCCAATTACGTTTTATACTGCTATCTCGAAGCTGCCGTAACAAATTCGTCGAACGTTCAATCGGACCTGACAAAATCTGTGGAAAAAACGAAACAAATAACGCATATCGAAGGAAGTTATGTTCCGCTTCAGCCTTTCCCCGATACACATCGATCAAATATCCTAGTGCAGTCAACGTATAAAATGAAATTCCGATCGGCAGTGCAATATTCCATTCTATTTCCACTGGCGCAATACAGAATTTTGCCAGCACTACATTGATACTGTCCAAGAAAAAACCGGTATATTTAAAATATCCCAGCATTCCAATTACAGCGATAACTTCTGCAACAAGTATAATTTTTTTATTTCTCTTCTTTTTTTCCTGTTCACAGTCCATTCTCTGCAGCAGCCGCGCTCCCAAATAGGTCACCGCTGTCACTGCAAGGAGTAATATTCCATGTACCGGATTCCAGCTCATATAAAAATAATAGCTGGAAAGCAGCAGCCAGGTTGGACGGATTCTATGTGGAACAATGAAATATACCAACAAAACAGCCGGGAAAAATATCAAAAAATCTATGGAATTAAACAGCATAGAGCTTTCTCCTACCCTTATCACAAAAATGCAGCTGGAGAAACTTTTTTATTGCCCGCACCCCAGCTGCATTGATGTTTGATTTTGTATTATGCCAGCATTTTTATTCATGACAATAGAATGCTCGCAGAGCGTGCATTCTATTGTTTACACTATTTATTCTTTCGTATCTTTCCCCACAATCTGCAGTCGGAATTCAAAATCCCTTCTATCCTTCACGCCAAGATTATGCAGGATAAGACCCGCAAATAAAGACTGTAGTGCAGCTAATCCTGCAAATCCGCAGGCAATCAGTGTCGGGAACTTCGGCACCAGACCAGTCTCCACATACTCGATTCCAACCGGAATAAAGAACCCAACTGCAATCACAAACAGCAGCAGCGCCAACAGCCCAAAAAATGCAAAGGGGCGATACTGACGGAACATCCGGAAAATCGTTTTCAGCACGCGAAAACCATCCGAATACGTATTTAACTTGGATTCGCTGCCCTCCGGACGGTCACGGTATGTGATAACAACATTATCTACCTGCATATTGTTGTAAACCGCATGGATCGTCATTTCTGTTTCGATCTCAAAACCGCGGGACAATACCGGGAATGTCTTGACAAAACGGTAGGAAAATGCACGATATCCCGTCATAATATCCCGAATATCCGATTTGAACAGTGCATTGATCGACGCACGGACAAGACTGTTTCCCATATTATGGAAAGGACGTTTATTCTCTTCAAAATACGTGGAAGACAGTCTGTCACCCACTACCATGTCTGAGTTGCGCTCCAGCACCAGGTCCGCCATTTCCCTCGCATTTTCCATCGGATAGGTATCATCACCGTCTACCATAATGTAACACAGTGCATCAACCTCCTGAAACATTCGACGGATTACATTGCCTTTTCCTTGCTTATATTCCTGCCGCACCACTGCACCGGCCTTTTCTGCCAGCTCTGCAGTGCGGTCGGTAGAATTGTTGTTATATACATAAATAACAGCCTCCGGAAGCGCTGCTTTTGCGTCCCGGACAACCTTTTCAATCGTTTTTTCTTCGTTATAACAGGGAATCAATACCGCTATTTTATCCATCAGCGTTCTCCTTTTTATTCATGACAATAGAATGCCCTCAAAACGTGCACTCTATCGTTTTCTTACTTTCTGTGCCAGATCCAATGCATAAACCGCCTGCTTTTCTACGCTCCGATCCGGAGAAACATGAAACGCAATGGCATCTTCCTGACTGAATTCATCGGATATTTCTTCTCTTAATACCTGACCTGGATGAAACAGAATTTCAAGCATCCTGCCGTTATGCTCTGCCTTTTTCTCCATATTCGGCAAAAGCTGCCTAATTCGCTCTTCATCCATATGCCCGCTCATGATCAGCCCCCACAGATACATCGGCTTCATCCCTGCATTCCGGAACCGTTTTTGCAATAATGCAGAACAATAGTTCAATAAAATATTCTTTACAAAATTGACCGGTCGATAGGTTTTGTATAAAAAAGTCTTTTGCAAAAATACAAAAAACGGCTCCTTTGCATCCCGGATATAAGACGCTTTCCAGCCCTGCTCTTCCAATACCTCAAACAGTGCCTCCGCCACAACCGGTATCATATGGGTATGCTGATGACTATCTATACGAAGCTCCTGTAGGTTCAATTCTGAAAACGCTCCCGCCACAGCTTTGATCTGAAGTTCAATTTCTTTTTTCAGCTGTTTTTTGAACCTGTTTCTGGACGGAAGATAAGAAACAAAGAACAGCTTCTCCCAGGAAATCTGAAAATGTCCTTTTTCATCTACCAGATCCGGTAAGTCCTTCGGATCCGACAGGCAGCTGCCCTCCATCAGATTTACATGGACAGAAATCGACGGCTGCCAGGGAAATTCTTCCTGTGCCTCCCGATACAACCTCACACACTCCTCAAAACAGCTCATATTTGCAAGCACACTGATACTGTTCAATTTTCCATCTTTTAAACATTCCAGAATATCTCTGCTTGCATGAACGGATTCCCCAAAATCATCCGCATGAATATCAATCCTTACGCTCATTTTCCTGCTCTTCCTCTGCGCTATCCTCTGCATCCCGCAGGATCATGGAATCCACGATATACCGCGGACGTCCTTTGCTTTCCATATAAATCTTCCCGATATATTCCCCAATAATTCCCTGGGATAAAAGTGTAATACCGCCAATCAGACAGGTCGAAGCCACCGTTGTCGTCCAGCCGGCAACAACCGCACCATTTGCCCAGTCCACGATACAGGAAATAAACAGTCCAATGCTGAACAAAAAGGTCAGAAATCCAAGGATTACGATCATCTGCAGCGGTCTGGTGCTCATGGAAGTGATTCCATCTACTGCCAGCGTCATCATTTTTTTCAATGTATATTTCGACTGTCCGGCTTCTCTTTCTTTTACATCGAAATAAACAATATCCGACTGGAAGCCCATGGTCGGAATCAATCCCCGCAGAAACAGGTTTGTTTCATGAAATTCTGACAGCGCATCCAATGCCTTCTTTGACATCAGGCGATAATCCGCATGGTTCGTAATCGTCTGGCAGCCAAGCACATGCATCAGCTTGTAAAACAGTCCTGCTGTCGTCTTTTTGAAAAAACCGTCAGTATCACGGTCATTGCGCACGCCATAGACAATCTCACAGCCATTCTGATAACATTCCAGGAACTGATCCAGTGCTTCAATATCCTGCTGCAGGTCTGCATCAATTGTCACAACCGCATCCGCCTTGCTTCTTGCAGCCATCATACCCGCCAGAATCGCGCTCTGATGACCGTAGTTGCGGGAAAAGCTTAAGCCCGCATACTTGCTGTTCTGGCGCGTCAGCTCATAAATGATCTGCCAGGTGCTGTCCTTACTGCCGTCGTTGATAAATAAAATCTTACTCTTATCCGAAATCGTCCCCGCCTGAATCAGCCGATCCAGCTTGTCCAAAAGAACCGCTGCCGACTTATGCAGAACCTCTTCCTCGTTGTAGCAGGGAACAACGAGATATAAAATGGTGTTTGTTCGTTTCATGTTGAATTCTTCCTCATCCATAGCTGCGAGTCCGGCTCATTGTGCCATGACTCTTCTCCTGTGTCGCGCAGCCAACGCAATAAAGAGCATTATACCAGCTGCACACACGTTTATTATATAACATATTTTCTGAAAAGGCGTCCCTAAATACCAAATTCTGACAACAGCGTCTTTTTCAGAAATATCTGCCAACTCCACCAGTCCGTCGCTTCCGCGTCGGTTAATTTCTCCTGCCAAACCATCCTCCGTTTCCGCATGATAACCTTTATACCATACCAATGGCAGCTGATATGGCGCATCTTCCTTTTTCAACCTGACAACTAATTCTCTTCCCTGAAATTCCCCTATATAGGATTTTCCACTGTTTGAAACCACGATTCCAGGCTGTTGCAGATTTTCCCGCGTTGTCACTGCCGGAAGCCATTCTTCCCCTGCACCTATTCCTGCGATTTCCTCACAGATATTTCGATTGTCCCAATTCTCTCTTACAGGCATTTCATTGCCTTTCCAGTAAAACAGTCCGCTTACCACAGATAATACCAGAATACATCCCAGCGAAAGATTCTTCCACTTCACACAGCTCTGATTCTTCGTAAAAATAACGGCAAAGGCAAAGATCAGTAAAACCGATGCTGCCCCCATCAAACGTCCCGGGAATTGCAGAATATCAAATACTTTTTCAAATATTTTCCAAAATCCCTGATTCGTCGTAAGGAGAATCAGAAAAATTCCCCCTATAAAATATCCTGCTCCGCACCAGCTTTTACAAGGTCTATTCCAGACGAATGCACAAATGGCCAAACAACTCAGCAATAAAATTGCAATTCCAACGCCTGATTTTCCCAATGCACTGTGCAATGCAAGCACATTTTCTGATACATGCGTCCACGGCTGTGATACCCTATAGCTCTGAGCCTTCATCTGCTCCAGCATCGGTCCCCAATAAGAAACTGTAATACCGGATACCCCTGCTACTGCCGTCAGCAAATATAACCACTTTTTCTTCTTTCCAATCCATTTTGGCAGCTGAAACACCAGAAGTACAAAGCATAACACAAGGGCAATCGCTGTTGATAACGCATGCGAATAAATCAATCCGGTAAATCCAATTCCAAGCATCCATGGAAATTCATCCTTTTCGACAAATAAAACCATTCCCATCAATGCAAGTGGTAAAAATACCAGTGCCTGCGTCTGTGCCAGTGTAAAGCTTTTAAAAATCCCATCTATAACAGGATAAGAGAACAAATACAATGTTCCTGCGGCCAGCGCCAGATGGATATCTCCTGTTTTTTTTCGTACGCAAACATACATGGAAACAAACAATTCCAGAAGCAAAATGAAAATATATATTTTATAAGAAACTTCCAGCGAACATCCTGCCATTCTCAAAACTGCCGGCAGATAAATAAAAAAATCAGGATAAAAAATACCTACACCATAACCGTAGGAATATGCCAGCGACGGATGCACCTTTACCGGAAATATTCCCATCTGAAGTGCCTGGTTTAAACTTTCAATTCTTGCCAGATGAAACGGAGCATCCGATCCCATCCATATTCCTTTCAAACAACATGGAATAAAGCAAATTGCTGTAACACACAAAATATAAACGATCCTTCTAAATCGGCTTTTTTTCATTTCTTTATTCCTGTTATTTCTTATAATATTCCGCATACCAGTCTGCAAATCGCTGCAGTCCTTCCGAAAGGGGTGTTGACGGTCGAAAATCAAAATCTTTTTCCAATTCACTGACATCCGCATAAGTCTGATATACATCGCCCGGCTGCATCGGCAAAAATTCCTTTTCTGCAGGCTTTGAGATCACTCCCGCTTTCTGCAGACAGGTCTCCAGTGTTTCTACAAAGTACATCAGACTTTCCGGCTGGTTATTTCCGATATTGTATATCTTATATTTTACACCGTTTTCATCCTCCTGCGGTGCTTTTCCCATCACACGGTAAACCCCGTTTACAATATCATCTATGTAGGTAAAGTCACGATACATATCCCCATGATTATAAATCTGGATTTTCTCGCCCTTTACCATTTTATTCGTAAATCCGAAATATGCCATATCCGGTCTTCCCATGGGTCCATACACTGTAAAGAAACGAAGTCCTGTAACCGGAATACCATACAGCTTTCCGTAAGAATACGCCAACAACTCATTTGATTTTTTGGTCGCAGCATATAAGGAAACCGGGTGATCCACCTGATCCTCTGTGCTGTAAGGTACTTTTTTATTTGCGCCATACACCGAAGAACTGGACGCAAAAACCAGATGCTTTACGCCTGTATTTCCATTGTCATAGGAATGCCTGCAGCATTCCAGCACGTTATAAAAACCGATCAGATTACTCTGGATGTATGCGTCAGGATTCGTAATAGAATACCTCACGCCTGCCTGTGCAGCCAGATTTACTACGATATCCGGTTTTTCGCTTTCAAACAGTGCCTTCATCGCAGCTGCATCCGCAATATCCATTCGAATAAACTTAAAATTCGTATAACCGTCCAGCTTTTTTAACCGCTCTTCTTTCAATCTGACATCATAATAATCATTCAGATTATCAATACCGATTACCTGAAACTGTTCCTTTAATAATTTTTCTGCAAGATAGGAACCAATAAAACCTGCCGCTCCGGTAATCAAAATTTTATCTGTCTGTTCCATTTGAATTCCTTTCCGTCCACTATCTATCTTCCGATGCTGTAATACTCCACCCCAGCCTTTTCCATATCTGCTTTCGCATATACATTTCTCCCATCATATACAAGAGGTGTTCTCATCTTTTGGGAATAGGTCGCCGGTGCAATCGTCTTTACTTCCTTCCACTCTGTGAAAATAAAGCAGATTGTCGCATCCTGCAGTGCATCCTCCGGATTTTTCACATAAGTGATCGTTCCCTTCCCATGTGCTCCCTCCGGATACTTCTTCTTGAAATTTTCCGCTGCAACAGGATCATAGGCATAAATGTCTGCTCCATTATCCAGAAGAAGCTTCACATTGTCAAGAGACGGGGCTTCCCGCAGATCATCCGTACCCGGCTTAAATGCAAGTCCCAATACTGCAACTTTTAAATGCTCAAAGGTGATCAGACGGTCGCTTGCCTTTTTAAACAGCCGGATTTTCTGCTCCGTGTTCACATCTACCGCTGCCTCTACCGTGCGCAAATGATATCCAACCTGATTTGCCTGAAATTTCAGTGCTTTTGTATCTTTCGGGAAACAGCTTCCGCCATAACCAATTCCTGCTTTTAAAAAGTTCGCTCCGATTCTTGCATCATAGCTCATTCCTTCTGCGACTTTTTCAATATCGGCACCCATTTTCTCACATAAATTGGCAATATCATTCATATAGGAGATTTTCAGTGCCAGAAAATCATTGCATGCATACTTTGTCATTTCCGCTGACCGACGGTTCATCGCTACAATCGGCAGCTGAAAGGGCTCGTAAATTTTTCTCAGTTTTTCCTCTGCCTGAACACTCTCTGTGCCAATAATGATCCTCGCAGCATGGAGCGTATCATGCACTGCCGACCCTTGAGCCAGAAATTCCGGATTAGATGCAACCTCAATATGCAGCTCCTTGCGAATCAGGAAATCTTTAATAAACTGCTCCACACGGTCATTGGTTCCAACCGGGACGGTAGATTTTACAACAACCAGACAATCCTGTTCTACGTTTTCCGCAATCTCTCTGCACACAGTCGCAATATAATTCAGATTGGCGGAACCATCCGGCTGCTCCGGTGTCCCAACACCGATAAAAATCGCATCCGGATTCCGATATGCCGATTTGTAGTCTGTCGTATAATGCAAACGTCCGGCTGCATTATTCTTTTGCATCAGCTCTTCCAGTCCCGTCTCATAAATCGGCGAAACTCCTGATTCCATCAGCCTTACTTTATTTTCATCCACGTCCACGCAGGTAACATCATGTCCCATTTCCGCAAAACATACACCTGCCACAAGACCTACATAACCGGTTCCTGCTACTACAAGCTTCATAGCTTTTCCTCCTTGCCATTATACTTTTTTCAATATTACGGAATCTCCATCTTCAGAAATCTGGTATAATGTTTTCTCTTTTATCTTACTCTGAAATAATTCTTTATAATCATTCTCAAATGCAGGTGTCACAGAATATAAATATACATAAGTATATCCCTCTGTCCTTAATTCATCTTCCCAATCCTGCATCGTATAAACATTTTTCCAGGAATCTTCAATCAATTTCCCATTTTCATCATACTTTCCTTCACCTAAACTGTAAGAATCCGAATTTTCGTTAATATGCACCGGAGTTACTTCATATCGAAATATCAGATAATTTATATTATCGCTGTTTTGGTCTACAAAGAAAATCTTATCATTTTCTGTAATCTGATCCGTTACATCTGTAAACTCCTCATGCTCTGGCATTTCTCCAAGGAATTCTAATACCGGAGAAATCACACTAAACAGATTACAGTTCAGCAGCACTGCAATTGTACAAACGATCAATGTCTTATTCTTGTTTCGAAAGTAGTATAGAATGGATACCTCCAACACCATAACCAAAGCAACCATATAGGTTGAATTGTATCTGTGAAACGAAGCAAGATAGACTGCTTCCGATTTTGTGTAAGAAAACTGATACAAAATCAGTAATGAAATTAAATAAATAATCCATCCTCCCAGCATCGCGGACAGTCCGACAATAACTGATTTATCTTTTTTTATTACATAAATATGTAAAAATACAATACACGCAATCGCAATCACAACCAATGTCATATATGAATACGAAACTGCATAACCACCTGCTGTTCCGTCAAAAAACTTTTTTACAAAATTTTCCAGGACTTCCATCCTGTAATTTCCTTCCGGATGGCGGAAAATATCCAGTATTGCTGAAGGAGATATTTCGCTCGTATTCCATACCGCCTTAGTGCCTGATAATTTTAAATAAATACTCCAGGAATATTTTCCAAACAATATTGCAAATATAATTTCCGCAATATGCAAAAAGGTATTTTTTCTTGTTTCCTGTCCATTAACATTCTTTTTTACTTCACAACAAAGAATAACTAAAAAGGCAATTGCAGCAAGTCCTACACCCGTTGCCTTTTCCAAACATAAAATTACAATTCCTAAAACAATATCCGCCCACTTTGTTCTTACATCATCAAATAAATATTTGCATATCACATAACCAAACGTGATTCCCAATAAAGTATCAACATAAATAGCTGTATAACCATTACGATATGTCACCGGTAAAAGAATAACTATCAGGCTAAAAATAAGCCACTTTTTCCAGTCCTTTTTATTTTCAATCCAGCTAAAACAAGGAATACTCAAAGACACCAGCAGCATATCCTGAGCATTTATGATAATTCCTTCCGCATAACGAAACCATAATTTTACAGAAAACCATCCCCAAATAGACGCTGCCGGTGGATAATCTTTAAAAGAAGTGGTTGCATTTTCCAGATTTGCAAAATCATTTAAATAGTAAAAATTTTTTATTGCTAATCCCCAATGAGAAAATTCATCGCTGGACAAAAATGTCCTTCCCATATTGGTCGCTGAAAAATAAACTGCTGCTATCAAATAAAAGAAGAAGCCCGGCGTTATAACATACTTTTGAACACTGTCCCATCCTGTAATGATCTCTTTGAGCAACAAAACGGCACACACTGCGCAAAATGCCAGTGACAAATAATACCCCGGTAAAAAGGACGTAAAAAGTCCCGAAAGATAAATCAGTAATATAATACCAAATATCGAAACAGCTAAGGTCTGTTCAATTCTTCTTTTCTGTTTTATTGCAATAAATGCTGCAACCGGCACAACACATAAAAATCCCATTTTATTTCTCTTTTCTTATCTTTCTTTTCAATGAAGTTTTCCAATACCGAAAACATCCGGATAAAATCAAGCGATAAATCAATACAGAATCTTCAAATGGTCGGAAATGACTTCCCGTATTCTGATTTTTATAAATCGTCTGGATTGAAATTTCCCTCACAGGGATTCCTCTGACAGCAGACTCAATGAGCATTTCCATCTCGTACTCAAAACGTTCTCCCCGAATCTGCAGATACCCCGCCACCAGTTCTTTGGGAATCCCCCGAAGTCCGGTTTGTGTATCCCTTATTTGAATTCCGTATAATAAACGGTACACCTTACTTGTAATCTGATTACCTGCCCGGCTCTTAAAGGGTACTCCTGCCAGTTTAAAATTTCTGCTTCCCAGTAGTAATTCCGCGCATTTGTTTTTCTTCCACCAATCATCTATCTGTATTACATCTTTTACCGCATGCTGCCCGTCAGAATCAACCGTTATAATTCCCAAAATATCCGGATTATCCTGATACAGATTCAAAAATTCATTAAAGCCATTTTTTAAGGCTCTTCCTTTTCCGAGATTAACCGCATGCTGCAACACTTTACAGTCCATCTGCTTCACTCGTTCAAAAATATCCAGATACTCTGCACTGCTTCCATCATTTACAACAATAATATCATCAAATCCATTTCGTTTCAGTTCCTGAATATACTGGATTAACTCCTTGTCCGGATTTAATGCAGGTATCAAAATGACTGAGTTTCGCTTCATATTGTATTTCCCCCAAACTGTATCTTTCTAAAGGTATTAAATATTACCTTTCTTTCGTTCCCACAAAGGACGTACCAGCAGAAATAATCCTATCCAGGTCATCCCCAGTGTATAAGTCATATATCTCTGTAAACCGGCAAGTACCAGGTCGCATCCCAAAGCATTGATAATACTTGCTGCCATCACCAGTAACATAAATTCTGCGCTGTTCATATGTTTCCTTTTGATCAGCTGCAAAATACCAACAATTCCTGACGCTAAATAAACCAAACACGTTGCAATCCAAATCAGGTCATAAAACTGTTTCTTATGAAAGAACACTGTACTGATAAAGCTTTTAGGCAATAATTGAACTGTCAGTGCCAAATGCTCTTTCCAATATTTTTTCAACAATTTTTGCGCAATCTCATGGGAAATATCTGAAACCTGTATCTCCTGTCCGATTTCATCTTTTGCCAGAATTCCTTCCTGATCTAATTCTTCTCGAATTACAGTTCCAAGAATACGGCTATTTGCGCCAAAAGCCTGAAACATTTCTGACCAATTTTTCCAGCTGTTTCCATAATAAGCCTGCACTGTCTGTTTTTCTTCCATACGTTCCCAGGTTTCGGCATAAATAGCTTTTATCTGCTCGTCTGCAAACAATTCCTGATCCTCTTCCTGTGCAAGATACAACAACCTCTGTACCAGGGTCTGATCCGAATAATCGAGCGCCGGTGCATCAAAGAAGACCCTTTCATATACTACAGTCAAACCTGAAACCGCTTTTATCCCCGCAAAAATGCAAAGTGCGCACAATACACACCGAACTGCCCAGTTTTTCCAAAAACCTTTCTTTTTACCAGTTTTCATTCGCTCTGAGATTTCCAAATAAACAACAGAAACTCCTAAAACGGCAAAACAGAAAAGCATTTGCGGACGAATCCACATCTGTAAGGCACATATCACAAAACTCCAAACCAGATGCTTTCTTTTTTTCCAGATAATTCCTTTCGCCGTTTCTGCGATAAACAAATAGAACAAAGGATACGTCAAAGATTCTGTCATCAGTTCATGACCGATCGGATCTTCCGGAAGAAGCATCACAAAAGGAAGCATCGAAAATCCCCACACCAAAAGTACTTCCCATACTTTCAGCTGAAAGATTTTATCAATTGTACGGATCAGCCAGAAAATTGAAAAAACAAGCAGGGCAATCTGAATTGCCGCCGTCACATGCAAATATAAACTGTTTCCAAACAGAACTTGTATCACATGGATAAATAAAGGATAACCCGGTGCAACTCCGATATGATGATGGAAGTTCAGGTAGTATGCTTCTGTATCTCCTCCATAAACATAGCTCAAAGGTGTTCCTTCACCGAATATTACGAAAAGCAGCGTTGCAATGATAATAATTCCATACAAAAAATTTTTCTTATTTTTCATTTTTCCCCATTATTCTATCACTAATTACCTGTAGTTTCAGGATTCATTTTCTTTTTAGTTTCTGCACAACTTTTTCAGGGATATTCACAAATCTCGGATACTTTTGATTCTCTCCCCGCCACTGATGGAACAGAAATGGTTCAATTCCTTCATTTTCTGGAATTCCATGCTCTCTCCCAAAATATACTGCAACTTCAAGGGGTGCAAACCGAATTCCCTTTTCTTCCAGAAGCGGCCTCTCTTTACAGCACAAATAGCAATCTTCATTATGATCCCCACTGTCTGTTTTTTCCCACGGAAGCTTTTCCACCGAGGGAAGTTCCAATATTTTTCTGCTTCTTAAAGAAACTCCATTTCCTACCCTCACAATATTTCCGGAAGGATCTCTATACCGAACACTGTCCTTTGGAAGCGGCCAGGGCGAGCCGATATAATCATACTCTAAAAACTCTGTTCTCCATGCCCTTGGATTTACGACAAACCCATCATGATGCACGATCAGCGCATAGTCGGTTTTAATATGATCTACAAGCTCATATACACAGAAATGGCTGTAGTCATCCACATTTCCCAAGTGCTGAATTGCTTCATGCCGAATCGTCTTAGGCAGATAAAAGGGACGCTTATCTGATAACAGCACTACATCTCCAAACTCTATTCCACGCATGCTGTACTGCATTGCCCGCACCGTCTCATATAGTTTGACACTTGTAATTGCAACCAGCGTTACCTGTTTTAAACATATCTTATTGTTATGATCCGGCATTTTCCTTCTCTCTTTCCTTTCAAAATCTATGTTTGGCAGCAACAAATAACTTTTAACGCTTATTCATTCCATTATCCAAAAGCACGAAATCTTCATATTTCGTGTTCGAAGCTGCCTTAAAAATTCTTGCGCCAAAGCTTACCTGAGACAATCCGGCTATCAAGCCCTGACAGCTTCCTAAAGTCCATGCATCTCTCAAAACTTCTCTTCCCAACAAATAATGATGACTTTCTCTCTCTTCTCTAATCTTCATTACCGTTTCATCTCCACTGCTTCGAATGACATCACGATAATATACAAACTTTTCTCCAAAAGTCTCCCTAAAACGATCTATCGCCTCTGAATCATCCGTTGCCAGAAAAACCATATCATATTTTCCTGCAGCAAACATTTTTTTTGCAGCTTCCAAATATTCTTCTGTTCCAATTTTTACCGGATGTCCTTTATAATTTCTTTTAAAATCTGTGCCTCTTACATGAACTCCAATGGCACGCTTTCCCCTAATCGTACTGTCGATTTGATCTGTCATCCATTTTTTTGTTTCACTGTTTAAATGAATGTATTTTGCGGAAATCCTACCCATTTCCTCTAAATATTCTTCAGACCAGTCGTATCCGTTTCCGCTTGCGTTCAGGGTTCCTGCCAAAGCAGCATTTTCTTTACGACTTTTTATCACGCTTTGCTGTGCTTTCAGCTGTTCAACAGAAACTCCGCCCGGCTGTTCAAAATAATATTCAAAGGGATTCCTTGTCCCGTTCACAGGTTCTTTTTCCGCATAACTATATCCATCTCCATATTCCACAACAGGGATCAGACCATAGTAATCTGCATAATACAGATAACACAATAACCGATTATGATCTGCAAAAAAGCCAGAGCCAGACGCATCCGGCGCTATATGAAAATAGCGAATTCCACCCTGGTTTCCGCCCATCTTTTGCAAATTAACCAAGGAATAATCATTTCCTAACTGATATAAATTTTTAACAAACCGCTCATCATTTCTCTTTTTTAGACAAAATTTCAAATATTGAAACAGTTCTTTCTTATTCATTCTGTCATCCTCTTTCTGTTTCCCGGGCTTCTTTTTATGGTTCAAGATACTGCCAGTCTGCTGATCCTACAAATCCATATTTTTTACCGTTTTTGATCAGGGAATATTTCGGTGCAATTACTGCTTCCCCTTCTTTTTTCCCCAACCATCCTGCCCAAAAAGCAAACGTGCTGTTTGAGAGGATCTTGTGTCTGCAAAGAGACAGCATCTCCATATCAAGAATGCTGTTTTCTGCAGTATGCCGAATTAAAACCTTATTGGATAAGTCTGTAAACCGTTCTTCCACAAAATCCGGATCATCCGAAAAAAAGAACAGCGTCAGTTTTTCTTTCTGTTCATTGAGTATTTTTATCGCTTTTCTGAAATACTCTTCCGAGCAAATATCAAACTTGCTGTTCACAAAATCACCCCGTCGGATATGTATTCCAACGGAGTTGCTTTTCTCTATCTGCTCTTTCCACTCCCTGTCCTGTGCTGCATACAGCTCTTCATTATGAAATGTAAAAGCTTCTTTTATCTTTTCTTCACAACCATCCAAATATCTCAAGTCCTGCCATAAGCCATCCAGATACCAGTCCTTTTTTTCATCCAGTTCAAATACCTGTGGCTCATAAGAATTATGGCTTTCCTGCAAATAAATATGATCTGCCTTTTTCTTTTTTTCTTTTTCCGCATAACGATATTGATAATGTTCTGTTAAAAAATTCCGGGCTGCGACAGGCAGCTTACACGCAAGGGAGGATGGTACATAATAGGGGGAAATTTTTCGGATTTCATTTTCTTTAGCTGTCTGCAGCTCAATTCCAAAATACTTCTGAAGCTCAAACCCATTATGTTCGTGGTTCAGCATGTAATGAGACAAATCCGCCAATACGGAGACATCTGTATATTTTTGCTGAACTGCTAACTGAAATGCATACTGGAACATCTGATTTCCGAGTCCACCCCGATATCTGATTAAAATCATTTCGTTTCCTCATCCCCGAATACATATTCTTTCGATCGTTCCGTAACTTTTCCGTCTCCGACCTCATAAATGATATCCGCATTCTGGATTGTTGTAAGACGATGTGCGATAATGATCATTGTCTTGCTTCCCTGCAGGCTCTCAATTGCCTCCATTACAGCAGTCTCCGTTTCATTATCCAACGCCGACGTAGCTTCATCAAGCACCAGAATTTCCGGATCATGATACAATGCCCTTGCGATTCCGATTCTCTGTCTCTGACCGCCTGACAGTCTTACTCCGCGGTCTCCAACAATCGTATCCAGTCCATCCGGAAGCGTATCTACAAACTCGGCCAGCTGAGCCTTTTTCAGGGCAGTCTTAACCGCCTCTTCATCGATCTGATCCTCATGAATACCAAATGCGATATTATTCCGGATCGTATCATCAGACAAATAGATTACCTGCGGAATATAACCAATCTGATGATGCCACATGGTGAGGTTTTTAAATACATCAATATTATCTACCAGAATTTTACCTCTTTGGGGGGCAAGCAGTCCTAAAATAATATCCGCCATCGTTGTTTTACCGGCTCCCGAGCTGCCGATAAATGCAACGGTTTTCCCTTTCGGAATTATGCAGTTGGCATCCTCCAGGACATTCGTGTCTGTATTGGGATATGCGTAGGTAATATGCTTTGCCGTAATCCCATGCTCAAAGCTCCATTCTTTTCCTTCCTCTTCGCCCTTAGACTCCTGATAATCCTCAATTCCTTTCAGATCCCCATAGATCAGATCAACAGAAGGCACCGCGTATAGAATATTATTTACATGCTCGTTAATTCTTCCAACAGAAGGAAGCAGACGAAATGCTGCAACCGCGAAAGTAGCCAGCTGCGGAATGAAATTCTCCAGCTCCCCATGTCCAAAATTCAGCTTTATGATAATTGCAATCAAAAGTCCTGTCATACAAACCGCTTCTACCATATACTTCGGAGTGATCGACAGCAGGCGATTAATCCTCACACCTTTAATATACAATCCATAATATTTTTTGTAGGAGGAAACAAAAAACTCTTCCCGATTGAGTACCTTTACTTCTTTTACACCGCCAAGCGACTGATTCACCCACTGGTAAAGTTTCCCTTTATATACCTGCGCTTCTTTTCCCAACTGTTCCGTAAAGCGCTTTGTGATCTTAGTAAATAATACAACACAGAGAATCAGCAAGCCTACAATTACTACTGTAATGGAGTTACTTACTGTAAATAAATACACTCCCAGCACTATACATACAACCACTTCTGCAACCAGCTGCAGCGTATGCATCAATACCTGCGTAAATAAACCGGTATCCTCCTGCATGCTTCTCTGTAATTCAGCTATATTTTTATTTAAATGAAAGGTATATGGCTCTGACAGATAGGTTGTTAAAAGACGTGTAGACAGTTTCTGCTGCATTCCATAAGTGAATTTCATAATCAGATTCTGCTCTACCCACAGATAAACATTTTTTACCACATAAATCACAATAATTCCCAATGCAACAACCGTCAGGAAGGATTCTGTCGTGCTGCATCCAAACATCTGATAGATCCTCGCAAGATATGAATTCTCCTGAATCGAATCCGGCATCATGATGATATTGACAAAGGGCTGGAATACTGCTACTCCAAGCAACTCCAGAAAGCTTCCGGCAACCATGATGCAAAGCAACAACGCAATTTTATATTTGTCCCTTTTGGAAAAAATGTAGGATAATTTTTTATACATAAGATCTCCCATTCTTCACTTATTTGCTATCTATCAGCTCATTATCCCATACTATCCTTTTAAAATCAATGAATAGTTGTAAGGATCTGATCTAAATAATCAAAATATCCTGCCGCTTCATTTTTCTCTCTGGTGTGGATTTCGTGCTTTATAACCCTGCATTTTTCCGCCGCGCCCTCGCAAAACCATCCATATTCCATATCCAGACTTCCAACATCGATCACTCGATATCCCAGCCGATGCAGATCCACTGTCAGCACTTTTCCTGCCGCTCCGAGAGAAACCAGCATCAGGCGATCCTTCGGCAGCTGTCTGCATGCATCCAGAATTTCCGTGTACCGCTCCCATGCCTGAGAACTCGGGCAAATAATCCGTTCGATTGACGCTGCATTTTCAAAAAGATCCACATCCACACCGTTATGGGAAATATCTCCTTCTATAAATACAATTTTCTGATTCTCCCATATTTGTTTCATTCTCCGGAACACTTCTGCCGATTCTGTTTTATTTCGATACATAATATACGGTCTTGAGAAAAATGCATTTTCATATACTCTTACGCAGCAATACCGATTATATTCTCTGCGATGAAACAGCAGGTGCTCCATCCAGAAGCTCTGGCTTTTCTCCACATATGCAGAGACGTCTTCAAATATATCCGGCAATGCAACACTCAGCCCAGCTTCCTCCGTCTGCAGGATATCCTTTAATCTTCCCGCCAGTGCTGGATCCGGTTTTTGAAACGGAATTTCTTTCCCTGCTATCAGCTTGATCTCTCCATCGCCAAATCTTACCAGACTATCCTCTGATTTCACCAGATGCTCTACTGTCTCCTCTATGGAATTTACGGAAATTCTGTTTTTCAGAATTTTTTTATGATAGAGTGAAAAAACAAACCTCGCAAGAATCTGCTTTAATTTTTCCTTCATGTTATCCCCGTTTTCTTTTTTTCAGCCATCCATAAAGAAACGGACAGCTCCAAAACAGCCTGAATTTTGTTATCTCTGATTTCGAAAGTCCACTGGCTTTTATTTCTTTTCTACACGCCTGCAGTTGTTTCTGAATCGTTTTTGCCTGTGCTTTCATCCCATATCTGCAGCATTCTCCATAAAGATACAGCATCAGAATAAACTCCTGCTGCCGTGCAAGTCTCCAGAGCTCCAGATCTTCTGAATGCTCCAAATAGCTGCTTCGGAGTGCAAATACCTTCATTTTATCCAGAGCCCGTTCAGAAAATGCTTCTGCCGTCGTACTGTCTGTACGAAGTGTTCTGTGGTACAGCCGCGTATTTTCATATACATAAGTCTGACAGTTGCAAAATGCCCTGCACAAAAACTCATATTCTTCATGAATGCACCCCTCCGGCAGGCGCAGGTCTTTGATCAGCGATGCCTCAAATAATTTTGACCACAGAGAGGTCGATGGGAAACGGCTGTCCGTATAATAATCCAGTTGTTTCCGTATCGCAGCTTTTCCAGACATCGTAACAACCGCCTGTTCCTGCATCTGATCCGGCTCCGGACTTTTTCTGCCCTCAAAGTTACACTCTGCAATCTGCGCATCATATTTTTGCATCAGCCCATACAAATGCTCATACATTTTCGGTGCTGCTGCGTCATCTCCGTCTACAAATCCGATATAATCTCCGGAAGCCTCTTTCATTCCAATATTTCTTGCCCGGCTTTGTCCGCCGTTCTCAACATGAAATACCCGGATCCTGGAATCTTTTTTCGCCCATTCGTCGCAGATTTTTCCGCTCCCGTCCTTGGATCCGTCATCAATCAACAAAATTTCCAGGTTTTTCCAGGTCTGATCGCACAAAGATCTGATACAGTCAGAAATATATCGCTCCACTCCATACACCGGCACAATAACGCTGATTTTTGCCTCCTGTTTCATCTCATTACCGTTCCTCTCCCAGCTTTGCCAGCAGTGTTTCTATTCCCTCCAGATAATTTTCGATCTGATATTTTTCCTGAATCAGTCGGTAGCTTTCCTGTCCCATTTTCTGCAATTGCTCCGGACTTCCTACCATTTTGTCCAGCACTTCCTTCAGGGAAGCTTTCTGGTTATCCCGAAACTGCCATCCGTTCACGCCATTTTCCACATAGCATGCGGTTCCGTTTTTGTCCCCGCACACAACCGGAAGAGAAAATGCCATTGCCTCCAGCTGTGAAATCGATGCAGGTTCTCTTGTACTTGGGATGACAAACAGATCTGCCTTCCGATATTGTTCTGCGACCTGCTGTCTGTTCAGATTGACAAGAAGCGTCACCTTATCCTGCAGGCCATGATCGGCAATATAAGCCGCTAACCGATCATAATACGCCTGATGTGCAGAAGTTGTCCGTTCTCCAGCGATGGTCAAGTGTATATTAGAAACAGCTGACAATTCTTCCACAATCTCCACCAGCATCCGGTGATTTTTTCTCTCTTCGTATTTTCCGATGGAAAAAATATGTGTGATACCGTCCTTTATCCAGCGTTTTTCCTCCGCTTTTTGCTCCGGTTCCATTACAAACGGAACAAATGCAGCCCCCGGCTCTTTTACCTTTCTGCCGTCCTGAACGCCCATTACCGGCGTCATTCTCACTGTCGGAGTCAATAAACGCATCAGTCGATGCGCCGGGTCATTTTTTATACAGTCCTCCCAGAGCGGACTTTGGTTATATAAAATTGCCGGGATTTTATACTTTTTGCAAAGTAAATAGGCGAAGATCGAATACACGGAACGTTCCCGTAAAATTGCCACATCCCCATGGCTGTCCCGAATCGCCCGTTTTAATTTTCCGATCGGAGGAAACCCGCACTTCATCTTTCTGTCTCCGGCATAGGCGTCCCTATTTTTCATAAGTGCCACATAGATCCGGTCAAAAAACAGGAAAATCCTGGAATACCCGATCACTGTCGGCGTCAGATCGGAATAGTCCTCCACTTTTCCGGCATACTGGCTTAAAAAGCATACTTCGTGCCCTTTTCGTTTTAATCCGCGTATGATCGGAACCTGATTTGTATGATATCTCGGCGCAACATATAAAAACCGCATTTTCCGTCTCCTGTTATTATGGTTTCCTTCCTTATTTTCTTATTTCCGATAATTCCTCCAACCATTTTTGGCTGATGGTTTCTTCTGAAAAGCTGCTGCGGATATTTGCCGCCTCTTTTCCCAGAGCGTCCGCATATTCCCGATCCTCTGCCAGACGCATCATGGCCTCCGCAAATTTTTCTTCCTCTCCACAGGGAACGAGAAGTCCATTTTTCCCATCCTGAATGCACATTTTTGAACCGCCGATGGGGCAATCTGTAGAAATTACCGGAAGTCCGATCGCCATTGCTTCCAAGAGCGCATTGGAAATCCCCTCATAATTTGACGGCAAAACATACATTCCTGCGGAAAGGATACAGCTCAGGACATCCTTTCGGAAGCCTTCCCATACAACTGCCGTATCGATCTGCAGCTGCTGTGCCTCTTTCTGCAGCTCCTCCAGCATTTCTCCCTTTCCATAAATGTGCAGACTGTACTCCGGATATTTCTTGTAAAAGCGTGCAAATGCTTTCAGCAGCATGCCATAATTTTTCTGCGGCTGCAGTCTTCCGACGGCAACGATCATTTTTTCCCGTTCTCCAACAAAGGCAGACGGCAGTCCCTTCATAACCGGATTCGGAATCACGCATCCCTTTTTTCGTAATTTTTCAGGGAAGCTCTGCATGGCATCCTCGGTCTGAAAAACCAGACGATCCGCCCTTGCATAAATCAGATTTCTCAAATACGGATGTCCACAGGCTGCCGGGTCATTTCTTTCAGAAATGCAAAGCGGATGGTCTAAAAACAGATCCGCAAGTACTGTAAAAAAGCTCGTCCCCGGGCCAAAGGAAACAAGTACCGCATCCCGGTTCTTTTTCAGAAAGCAACGCATATTTTTGATCCGTTCAAGACGCTTCTTCATACTTCCGCCGGACACGCTTCCCGCACAGAACAATTCAATTGCAGGATCCAATTCATAGGCAACCGTATCCCCTGCAGTCATCAGGATCGCAACTTGATTTCCCAGTTTCACAAAACGGTTTGCCAGAATAGAAATCACCCGTTCTGCTCCGCCTCCTGCCATATTTACCATTACAAAAATTATTTTCATTCCAGTTATCCCTTTAACACTCTGTCATAAAATGCTTCAATCTGAAGTGCCATGTCTTTTTCATTATGTACTCTTTTCACATAATCTGCCGCATTGCTCCCAATGGTTTCCCTGCGCTCCGGATTTTTTAAAAAATTTTCCATTTTACCGCATAAATCCGAAGCATTTTTTGCTTCATAAAAGCATGCGTTCTCCCCATCCTGTACATAGTCCAGCATACTCGGCACTTTTGCTACAATCACAGCTTTTCCCAGTGCCATCTGCTGCAGGAGCGTCATCTGTCCATAGGAATACAAAAAAGACTCCAACGGGAGAACACAAAATTGTGCATTTTGGATCTGTGTCATCAATTCCCTCACCGGAATATATGGGATCAGCTCCAGCTTTGCACATTCCGACAGTCTTTCGCCTTCCGGAGGCTGATATTCTGCCTTGCCGACCATTCTCAACACCGGCAGCATAAACCCGGGTCTCTGCAGTTCATATTGCTTTGCAAGCGCTGCATATGCACGATACAAAGTATCCCAGTCCCGCTTGATATAACCCACACACAGGATATAGGGCACGGAGCTATTTTCCACTGCAGCAGCGTCTTTCATCTCCTCTTTGGAGTCTGTTTCCTTTTTCCAGAAAACACCATCTGTTCCAAATCGGACAAACTGAGATTTTTCAACCAGCCATGGGAAAAATTTTTCATAATACGCATGCTGTGCACTCGTATGATAAATCAGTCCGTCAATCGACCTGGATGCAAACTGCATCAGCTTCAGAGCGCTGCCGCTTTCTGCCGCACTGTTAAAGGAGCCGATATCAAAAACAATATGTTTTTCTTTTCCCCTAAAAAAGCGCCGATACAGGCATACTACAACCGCACTCTGCATCCCGTGTGACACGATCAGGTCATATTTATGGAGTTTGGGAATTGCTTTCAATGCCTGAAGCACATAAAACCGCAGCTTTTCTCGTTCAAAATTTTCAAGCCACGAAACGCTCGATATATCGATAATATCTACATCATCTTTCTGATTAAAATATCTGTAAAACCAATAAGGCTCTCCTTCTACCCGATAATCCGGAGGCTGTTTATCATTCGGCGTTTCTTTACAGGAAAGCACCTTCCAGTTTACCAGCATCAGAATTTTCATTGCTCTGCATCCTCTTTCTTCTTACGCGATCCCACAGCTATTGCTGCCGCAAAAGCAATGCTGCCTCCAAGAACTCCTCCACCCAGGGCTGCACTCAGCTCTCTTCTGTATTTTTCCAGCGTAACCGTGCTTCCTTCAAACACATATACCTTCGTATCCTCTCCCTGGCAGGCTATCTGCAGGCTATCTGCACGGATTTCTTCCGGAAGCTCCCCGAAGATTTCATAATCCTCTCTGCCTCCAACGCGGTCGCTGCAGCTTTTATTCACGATGACATAAGACGGAACGTGAATCAACTCCATGCCCAGGATACCGCCAAGGAAAATACCCGCGATCATGCCGGATACCGTTATCCATTTTTTTCTTCTGATCGTGATCCCTCTGACCTTTCCAAACCGGGGCGGAATACAAATCACAAAACTGTCCTTTTTCAGACATAGAAGCCGAAATGTACCAATTCTCCTTATCTCTTTGCTTTGCGATTTTGCAAAAAGGCTGTAAAAATAAGCTCCAAGGAAAAGGAGGGTCAAATTTTTAAAGGAAAAATTAAACAAAAACGGCTCTGTAAAGCCTGCTGCCAAAAGCCCTACCACTACAGCCAGTGCGTCATCCTGTCTCCTGCGGATCAGATCTGCAATACAGCCGGCATATGCCACAAAAAACAAAACGGCTAAAACAACGCCGTAATACATCAGACAGTACACATAAGAGCAGTCAACCGACCAGCCGTTTCCGCCTTGCACCTGTCCTCCGAACAAGGTCAGCGGATACTTCGTCAGATAATGCCGGGACAGATAAAACCGGGTATTTACCAGCTTATTTACGATATCGAATGCTTTCCCCGTCAAAACAAGAGGAGCGATCACAGAGCCCAGCGCACATACAGGGAAAATACACCACAGCAGCACATTTTCTGCTTTCGTCCTTTTTTTGCGAAAAGAAATATATACCAAAAGCACGAGATAAAAAACTGTCAGCGCAAAGCCTGTATAGCTCAAAGAATACGCAAAAATATAGAGATTTCCCAGAAAGGCTATCCCCACAGCTTTCAGCAGCTTTTTCCCGGTCCACTGAAACGTATAGAACCAGAATGCGAGTAAAATTACATAGGAAATATGTAATACATTCGGATGCGTATATCCCAAAGAATTTCGTATCACATAGCCCAGCCCTGCCTTATTGTGTACCAGCATAAGCGGTTCAATTGTGCCGGTCAAAGCAAGCAATACCGTGATGACAAAGCATCCTGTCCAGATCACAAGCCCTGTCCGAAATACCTTCCGCACAGATACTCCTTTCATCCCGGTAATTACCATCATGGAAACAAGGGCTGCCTTTTCCCCTGATGAGCGATATGCCATCCATCCAAGAAGCAGTAAAATAACAGCAGTCAGAAGTTCTCTGATCTCCCACTCTGTTGTCAGCATTTTCAGGCCCCAAAATGCCGATGCGATCAACAGAAAAATTCGGAATATGCCCTGTCCGTCATATAAACCTACTCCTTTGGCAAACAAAAGCGTCCCAAAAAACAGGCAGAAAAAAATTTCTCCTGCCATTAATTCCTCTTTCCAAGCTCTGTCATTTCCGGTTATTCCCATTTATTCCCCCTTGTAAAGCCCGCACAGTTTTTCACAGTATTCTTCCAATGTATCAAAATGTACTGTTTTACAATTCTCTACATATTTTTCACAACGTTCCCGATCCTGCCACAGCGCTTTTACCTTCTGCGTCAGCTCTTCATCGTCCCCTGCCTGAAACAGCTCTCCCGTTTTTCCTTCTTCGATCAGCTCCGGAACTCCGCCTGCATTTGTTCCAATGACCGGGGTAGCGTTCAAAACAGACTCCATTACGCTGAAGGGACAGTTTTCGTAACATTCTGATGGGAAAATCGTAAATCGGGCTTCCGCAATTTTTCTGCTCAGCGCTTCTCCTGACAAAAATCCAACATTTTCCACGTTCGGAGCTGTATTTACCAGATTTTCCAGATCTCCGCTGCCGGCAAAAACAAACGGAATTTCCGGCAAATTCCGGCAGACCTTTAACAAAGTCCGGATTCCTTTTTCCTCCGAATATCTGCCAAAATAGAAGACATAATCCTTTTTCCGACTTCCATCTGACGTCTCCATATCTGCAAAATTGCGCAGCAATATAAGCCTGGATTTCAGCACAGAATCTGTCGCAAGACGCTCCTGCATAAACCGGCTCGGACAGATAATCTGATCGATTCTTCGATAGGTTTTGAGATTTCTGTACAGCGTATGTTCAAAAGCAGCCAGAATGCTCTGCACAGTTGATCCATGAATACATTTTCCCTGTACACAGCACCACGCATTTTTTTCCATGCATTTCGTGCACCGCTGTCCGGTAATCGGATTCTGCATTAGATGGTTTGGACAGACTAACTGGCTGTCATGCGCCGTGTACAAAATACGCACATGCCGTCCTGTCTGTTTTTCATATTTCCGGATCTCATACAGGATGGAAGGGGTAAGCTGAAAATTAAAATTATTCAAATGTACAACATCCGGCTGGAAGTCATCCAAAACCAGCCGGATTTTCTTTCGTGCCTCGGACGAATAAATGATCTGAAACGGATACAGGATTTTATTTAATTTCATATCCTTCAGGTTCATGTTTCTGGTATAGCTTTCCACCCGGTTTCCAACGATACGGTTCTCATGCTCCATTCCAAAATACTGTACCTCATGCCCCATTTTCTGAAGCAGCTGTCCGATTTTGAAAATATAAGTTTCTGAACCGCCGTTTGGATATAAAAATTTATTAACAATCAGTATCCTCATGCTTTGATTTCCTTCGATATAATTTCAAAGTGCGTTCTACCACATCGTCCCAGTTATAACGACTGCAGATAAAGTCCGCACTCTGTTTCGCCTTTTCCTGTACCATTTCCGGATGTTCCAGCAGCTTTTCGAGCACTCTCTTTAAATCAGCTGTGTCCGATTTACGGAACGTATATCCGCACTGCTGGATCACTTCGGTATTTTCCGGTATATCGCTTACCAGACAGCAATTTCCATAGCTCATTGCTTCCAGCAGACTGATGGCCATTCCTTCAATATCGCTTGGCAAAACAAACAGCCATGCATTGCTGTAAAGCTCCTCCAGCTCTCTGCCCTGCACAAAACCGGTCAGAACGATCCGGTGGTCTGTTGCGCAGATCCTGCGGATCTCGTCCATATATTCCTGACTGTGGCTGCAGCCGCCTGCAATGACCAGCTTTTTCTCCGTATCCAACTGACGGTACGCATCAATTAAATAATGCAGTCCTTTTTCCGGCACGATTCTCGCCAGAAACAGGATGTAACCATCCTTTTCCAATCCAAAACGCTCCTGAATCAAATCAGCCTCCCGGTGTTGTGGTCTGCTGATTCCATTGGGAATATAAACTGTATGCCGCTGATACGTTTCCTGAAAATATTCCTGTACATTTTTGGAAAGGACAATAATTTCATCCGCATGTCTCGCAGCCGTTTTTTCACCCTGCTTCAGCATTTTAGAGGCAAAATTTCCCCATTTTGCCCGCTGCCAGTCTAATCCGTGAATGGTTGCAACCACATGGATTCCAAACAGCTTTGGAATCCAGAGCATCATACAGGGTCCTTCTGCATGATAATGCAGCACATCATAACCGCCTGCGAGAGCTTTTGCAGTCGCCACGATCGTCGCAAGAAAAGAATATACTACTGCATTCAGGCTGCTGTTATGAAATGTTGGTATTGTGATGAGCCGCACCCCTTCGTAAATCCGACCGCGTTTCTCATCAAATTTTTTCCCGGAAACATGATAACCGGAACGATTGTAGGCATCCACCTGATGACCGAGCTTTACCATTCTGGTGGACAGTTCATCTACCACAATTTCCACGCCACCCTCTCTGGACGGGATTCTCTTATGCCCGATCATGGCGATCTTCAGTCTGTCTCTATTTGTTTTTTTGTATTTTTTTACGTGTTTTTCCGCCTTTTTTCGTTTTTTACTTTCTTTCATCAGATAATATAAAAACGAGAAATTTGTATCCAGATAACGGGGAAATAGCCGCTTCGGATCCTGCATCATACGCCACAGCCATTCCATACACACTTCCTGCATCCAACGCGGTGCACGAAGCACCGTTCCGGCATGAAAATCAAATCCCGCACCAACGCCGAGCATAATTCCGTTCACTTTTCCTTTATGCTCTGCCATCCAGCGCTCCTGTTTGGGCGCGCCAAGACCAACCCAGATAAAATCCGGTTTTGTCTCATTGATCTGTTCGATAATTTCTGCATCCTCTTCTACCGTCATCGGTCGAAACGGCGGAGAATACATTCCAACAATCTGCAGTCTGGGATAGGCTTCTTTCAGGCGTATTCCAAGCTTTTCAATCGTCTCAGGCGTGCTGCCATAAAAATAGTGCCGATATCCTCTTTTTTCTGAAAGTTTAAAGATCGCAGGCATCAGGTCCGGCCCCGGTACTCTTCCTGCCTGTGTATATCCTCTTAATTTCTGTACAATCGAGAGGGGTTTTCCATCCGGCATATTTAAAATGCTTCCGTTTTGAACCTTCCGATATTCTTCGTCCCGGTATGCGGTCACGGTAGTATGCACATTTGAAATACAGATGTACTCCCCTCTCATCTGCTCTAAATATTTGTCGATATATCCTACTGCCTCATCAATATTTGTTACATTGATGTTTGTCTTCAGAATCTCTGTGTAAGGTAAACGTTCCATCTGATTCTCTTTCTCTCTTTTCAGAGTCTTTATATTCCATCCCCTCTTTAAGCCAGCATGACCACATGCGCAGTCTGTCAGCATTTTATTAGTAAATTATACCCCTTTCGGGGAGAATTAACAATCGTTTCCTGCTTTTTCTATGATTAACAAACGGCAGGCTTTTATATATTCCCTTTATTTATATATTCCCTTTATAAATCCACTCACAAATTTTAAAAACGGTACCTCCCATCAGAGATACCGCTTTCTCCTTACATCCCAATTTCTTTCAAATATCTCCGCAGCGCATCCTGCCAGGTCGGAAGCGGTGTGAAGCCGTTTTTCACCAGCTTGCTCTTATCCAGTCTGGAATTGAACGGGCGTTTTGCTTTGGACAGGCCATATTCTGCTGTTGTCACCGGCAGTACCGTCAGTCTGTCTTCGGAATACTCTGTATGTCCCAGCTCCACTGCCTGTCTGAAAATTTCTTTTGTAAAATCATACCAGCTGATGTAGCCGCCCTCGTTGGTCACATGATAATACCCATATTTGTCGGTTTCGATCATATCTACCAGCAGGCGCGCCAGATCATAGGTGTAGGTCGGTGTGCCGACCTGATCGGATACAACTTTCAACGTATCGTGGGTCTTGCCGACATTTAACATCGTCTTGATGAAGTTCTTGCCGTTGACGCCGAATACCCATGCAATCCGGACGATAAAATACTTGTCCAGGGTCTCCGAAACTGCAAGCTCGCCTTCCAGCTTCGTCTGTCCGTAAACGTTTAAGGGCTGGTAGGTTTTGCAGTCCGGATCCCAGGGCTTAGTACCCTGTCCGTCAAATACGTAGTCGGTGGAAAGGTAGACCATCTTGCAGTCCAGCTTCTTACATACCTCTGCGATATTCTTCGTGCCGCCGGCATTGATGCTGCGAACCTTGTCCACCTTATCGTCATCCTCTGCCAGATCCACTGCAGTCCATGCCGCGCAGTGTACTACAGCATCCGGCTTTATCTCCTGTAAAACAGTTTCTACTGCCGCTGCATCGGTGATATCCATCGATACATAAGGCATCTTTGTTACGGCACTGCCGTCTGCAATACCGCTGTATTCTGCTGCCAGATCCGAGCCAACACCCTCGTGACCGCGTTTGGCAAGCTCATTCATCACATCATGTCCAAGCTGTCCGGCTACGCCGGTTACCAATACTTTCATTGTAAGTCCTCCGATTATTCTTGCTATCTATAACTATATCATTTTTTCTGAATCAGGCAACGCTTTTTGTAAAAAGCAATGCCAAAGCACGATACCTGATCATAACGATCTTCCAACGTTTTTGCATACATTCTGTCATCGATCTGCATCACAGCTTTTTCGCATTCCTGCTCCAGATCTGTCAGCCGTTTTGCATATTTTACTTCAAAAACAGCCGCTCGCCCATCGCGTAAATCCTTTACAACAATATCGCTGCGTCCTTCTCCGTATTCCTTATTCGATTCTACCATATAACCGGCGCCGGCAAAAATACCAGCCAGAAAAGCATGATAGAAATCCTCCCTGTAATCATAATAACTGATCGTCTGACGCAGGAGCCGATTCATTTCAACCGACATCTGTTCTGTATCCCCATTCCAGACTGCTGTAAATAACTTTCGACGATCGCAGGATGCCGCATAATCCTGAAACCATTTCTGAATCGTAGTTTCAAATATTTCCTGAATTTCTGCATTTGGAATAATCAGCGCATATTCCCCATCCAGTACCCGGCTCTCCTTTCTGTCAATCGTTAAATATCCTGTCAGATACAATACGCTCCAGAGATTTTCTTCCGAAGAATGCAGATAATCATATGTCAAATCTTCCACTATTTTTTGCCTGATAAATCCGCCACTCATCAATGTTTCCAGCTTATCCGTAATGATATCGCTCTGGATCTCCACAAAAGACCGGATAATCGCATTATCGCTTGTATTTTTCCAAAAACTCACGGGGACATCACTGCCCGTTGTCTGCAATCGATTCCCATAATTCAAAACATCCCACGGGCAATAAACATCATAGGAGCCAAAATGATATCCGTCATACCATTCTTTTACAATACCTGCTTTATCTTTTACGCCGATTGCCGTTAACAGCTGCTCAACCTCATCCTGCAGAAATCCAAAATATTCATTCAACCTCGTGTCAAATATTGTATCGGAAACAAAATTATTTGTCCCTGTAAAAATACTCTCCCGCGAAATTCTAAGACATCCCGTCACTACTGCAAAACGGAGCGATGGATTATCTTTTAATGCCGTACTGATCATAGCACGCATCACTTCCAACATCTCTGCATAATAACCATGCGCACTCGCTTTTGCCAGCGGCACATCATATTCATCCAGAAGCAGGATAACCGGTTTTTCATAATAATCCTGCAACATCCGCATAATCAGGGCGATTCCGGTTTTCAGCATTGCATCTGACACATCTCCTTTTACCACATCTGCAAGCTGACGAAAAATTGCTTTATCATTTTCATTTACTTTTTCACTGGAAAGCAAACACAAATATTCATTACAGCGATTTGCAATCTGAATTCGAAGCATTTCTTTTGCAGACTGAAAATCGAGCCCGTCTACATCCTTAAACGTCACGAATAAAACCGGATACTGATTCATCCATTTTTGACACAATTCTTCCTTTTGGGAAATTTTCAGTCCCTGAAACAGTTCGCTGCTGTCTCTGCGAATGTCGAAAAAACTTGCCAGCATACTCATTCCAAGCGTTTTTCCAAAACGTCTGGGACGTGTAATCAAGGTTACTTCATTTGACTCTGTATTCAGTAGTTCTTCAATTAAACCGCTTTTATCAACAAAGTAATATTGATTTTTACGGATTTTTTCAAAATCAGATATTCCAACCGGAATTTTTAAATTTATCATAGGAATCCTCCTTTCTCACTTTTTACGGATATCCCCCACCATCTCATCCGGAATTCCGCTAGTCCTGTTTCTTTTTCATTTTTGCGCAGTAAATGCGCAGACCTACTGAACAGTTACTTTTTCTCTACGATTCACACCAGGTGCTTGGGCACACCGCCGGCATATTTTTCGATTTTATTTTTTTCCCGTTCCCGGATTTTGTCAGCAAGCTCCTGAATGCGGTTTGTGATCCACATGTTTGCAGTCGTATTTTCGGAATAATCCGCCTCGGCATACATGTCAACTCTTCCGTCTGCACGCATCTGTTCTACCTGCTTCATGGCAGCGACGTCGCCCTTTGGATAAATAGCAAAGGTGGAACCGCCGTTTTGATGTACAAGGGAAAAGGCCGGGATATCGCTTGGTCCGTCTGCTATGTAGATCATATTTTCAAATTTCACACGCCGCAGCTCCTGGGGAATCTTGGAATTGACATCGATGCCGTCAATCTTTCCGATTCCTTTATTGATTTCAAAAATCGCACGCGTTTTCGTCGTATTATCGATCGTATAAACGATTTCGTTGATGAGCGGCTGATTATCTGCATCCGGCGCTTCCATCAGTTCGCAGCCCCAGACATCATCCACATAATTCATCAGCTCCATTCCCCGGATTACCTCTGCAAACCCGGTGCTGACAATATAATGCTCTACCTGAATATCATATTCCGAATAACTCGCATCATTTCGGAACATGTTTTTTGTTTTCCGGAAAAATTCCAGCGTCCCCGGATAAAGCTTCTGCAGCTTTCCAAAAGAGCGAAGCTTTGCATTATTTAAGCCTGGGAAAATTCCCTCATGGGCACATTTGATAAAATAATTCAGATAATAGGTGTCGCGGTTGACCCGCACGCCGGTTTTCTGGTATTCATCCAGGATTTTATTTTCATCCGCCCAGAACTGCTTCGTCTCAACGCCATATTCTGCAAACATCGGATCCTGCATATATCCGTCGATCAGCGTCTTATCGCAGTCCCAGATCACTGCAATCACATTCTTCATAGGCATAATTCCTCTTGCTTCGCACATTTACTTCCAACAATAGAATGCACGCTCTACGAGCATTCTATTGTCATGAATAAATCTCTTTTACCAGCCCTGTTTCGAACGGAATCTTTACCGCAGTCGGACCAAAGGCATACCCTGCGATATCATAACGGTTAAAGATCACCACCAGCTCATTGTCGGTCAGATACCACTGAATATTGTCGATATCGGACGCTGTCCCTGCAGTATCCGAAATTTCCTCCCTGTCTGCATCTGTCATGCTGCTGTCTTCCAAATCCTCTTCGGCTGAAAATCCGTAAAACATTCCCTTGACGGTATCCTCGTAGTCTTCAAAGAACATATCATGCTCTTCCTGAAAAGCCCTCAGAGTGTCCAGAACCTGTGCATACAGGCTGTCGTAATCCTCTGTCACATCCCGCAGCGTCAGCCTTTTGCCAGTTTTTGTATCATAATTGTAGCTATTATAAACGACGTTCGGATGTGCACCTCCAAGATAGGAATAATCTGTGGTTACATAGCTGAAGATCCTGTCATCCCCACGCTTCATGGAAATGGTGTCCTCGATGGCATATAAAGAACCAGTTGTTTCCCAATCGCTGTCTTCCAGGAAAGCCTGCATATCTCCCCATGCTTCCTGGGCCAGCTCATAGGTATCTGCGCTCTGCTGATCCAGCACCTTCTGCAGTGCATCATAGCCGCTGTCTTCGATGGTGGCTTTCTGAACGCTAATTGTGACCAGGACCTCTCCTGCATCGTTTTTCTTTTCTTCCTTCTGATCCTCTACCGTTACCTTGATGTCGGTATTCTCATTTGACGCTGTAATTTCTGTATCCGGGTCTTCTGCAACCAAAATCTCTGCGTCTGTCGCTGCATTCTCCGTGCTTTCCGTTGTATTTCCGGCAATCTCTGATACAGTTTCTACCGCACTTGTTTCTCTATCCGCTGCTGTTTCTACCGTACTTGTTTCTTCATCCGCTGCTGTTTCTGCTGCTCCCTGCATATCTTTTGCAGGGCTGCCGCATGCTGTCATGCTAATGGCCATCGCTGCTGCAAGCATAACCGCTGTCACTTTTTCAGATATAACTATTTTCTTTTTCATTATAATTTCTCCTCAATCTACAAAACAGCGCAAACGCGCCCAATTACCAGTTTGTACCGTCTTGTTCGCTGCTGCACATTTTACCTCAAAAAATATGTGCAATTGCCGTGTGTCAGTATTATTATACCGTATTTGAGGAACCGCTTTTCTTAACTTTTCTTAAATAATTCTTCCCTTTCCATCTATCAGCACCCAGCCGTCCCAGAGCTTTTTCATCTCCTCCGGCACGATATTCTGGCTGTTTTTATGCTTTGACGGACGGATCATCACCTTATCCGGCCTCGGATTGAGCCGCGCTCCCCAGAAGCTGAAGGTGGAATTTGCGCAGATATTATGGCTGCAGCAGCTCATCAGCTGCATGTCAAACAGGCTGTTTTTCCCGGTGTTCCAATCCACGACGGTAAACTCTTTTCCGGGGTAGGCATTTTTCACATATACAGAGTCATCCGAAAAAACGTAGAAATGTGCGTCCGGTGTCTGCTCCTTTATATACGAAATCGCCGCTTCATAATAAGCATCCGTGCAAATCCCGCCGAACATCTCTGCATTTTGTGCATCCAGATAATCCCCGCGGCGGATATGGATGCTCACAGAGGTTTCCTGCTTCATGCGCTCCATCGTTTCTTTATTTTTCGCGGCAGCCTCTAAATCCCAGCCTTCGCCCTTTTCCGGATCCGGAAAATGAATCTGGCTGCGCAGCATCGGCAAAATATCCGCATAATAAGCCTCGCACGCCCAGAAACCGCTTAAATAGGCGTCCTCCAGATCAAAGATTTCCGGATGATACATGTCGCTTTCCGTAAAATGCCGGTTGCTGCCCCTAAGCAGCTTCTTTTTCAGTTTTCCGACCAAATTATTTTTTCCAAGAATTGCCTGCTTTTCTTCCTGTGTGCAATATTTTGCAGGAAGATTTTCAAACCAGGACAACTCCAGCTTCCGGCTTGCAAGCACCTTTGTCTGCCGATCTTTGTCGAGAAACCAGGAAACATCCAGTCTGGCATCTTTTCCCAAAGACTCCAGCTTCCGGTACAATGCGTACTGCTGCATCTGGTTTCCCAGTCCGCCCATCACCTCTACAATAATCATGACCGTTTCCGCCTCCCTTTTACCATTCCGTACAAATACTTAAATTCCTCCGTCCTGCCGAACACGATCAGAAAAATTCCATTAAAGACAACCGTAATGATCACGATCATCAGCGCAAATTTTGCAATCGTCACCTGCGGCATCAGCAGATTCTGCAGCGGAATGAGCACTGCCAGCGCAGCTCCGATGACGAGCAGATATTTGATGGACTCCTGAAAATAGGAAACCACACTTTTTTCAAAGCAAACCCGATAAATAATGATCGGTTTTGTGATATTTGCAATCAGTCCGGATACGACGGTTCCGATAAACACGCCCTCCAGACCGATTTTAAACACCAGAGCAATCGACAGCACCAGATTGACGATGCCCTGAAGGATGGACAGATATTTATCCTGTTCAAAAACACCGGCCGCCGTTTTGAAATTCGAAAGCACGACACGTTCCCCTTTAAAGAAATAGTCCGTCAGATACCAGGCGATAATCGAGGTTGCCAACACGCGATCCGCTCCGACATACAGCTCCACGAGAGGAGACAGGAGCAGGAAAAATCCCACAGCCGAAAATCCGTACACCCAGATTGCAAAAAAACGATACACCAGAAACAGCTGAAACTGCTTTTCCCTGCTCTCCGTCGCGATCAGATTTCCAAAGCTGGAAATGACGGAGTTGAAAATCAGGTTTACATAACCTGAAACGGAATTGACGATCATCTTGTAGGTTCCGATCAGGCCGACCCAGACGACACCCAGACAGGACGAAATAATGATCGCATCCGTCTGCAGACGCGCCATATCCCCGATCCGGTGCAGCATCAGCGCCTTTGTCTTGTCCACCACCGCTCCGGTTTCTTCTTTTGTCAGCGGTTCCACATTTTTTTCCAGCAAAAGCGGATATTTGCGGTTCAGATAGCAGCTGATAAAAATCTTCTGTCCGAGGGACACGCCGACCTGGATCAGCAGGTATAACAGGTAGTTTGGCAGTACCAGCAGTCCCAGAAGCTGCAGAACCACGGAAACCGCTTTGCTGATGGCATCCGCGTTCGTCTGGATATAGTTTTTCTGCTCCGCATTGGCAAGACTGTATTTATATGCAACAAAATACGTTGTCACCGTGTTGAACAGAAACAGCAGATAGTAAACCCGCAGCTGCCTTAGGGTCAGATAATCTGCATTTTTGACAATCCAGGGTAAAAACGGTACCAGTGCAAGTCCGATGACAGCAATCACGATAGCAATGGTGCGGTACGCTTTTTTATACAGCTGCATGTAGGATTTGATTTTTTCCCGCTCGCCCCGCGCTACCGGACCGTACAGGCTGTAGTTTAAAGCCGTTCCGACGCCAAGCTCCGCAAGGGAAAGCATCGTCAGAATTTCGCTGTAGAGATCCTGCACGCCCAGAAGCGTATCGCCCAGATGGGTGATAAACACCTGCCGCAGGATAAAATTGAGCAGCGTCGTTGCCCCGCTCCCTAAAAAGCCGAATATTATATTTCTGGTCGCATATCTGACTCTTCCCATGTTTTCCGTCCTGTTCTCCTGATATTCCTGCCAAACTGTTTGATCGAACTTGTCCTGCGACAGGGCATAAGGATCATTCTGCCCTATCGTTATTCTCTTCCCTGAAAAGCTGCACTGCCAGAAAGGCCAGCGCGCTGCCGCTGCCCCAGGGATAGGTTCCGTATACCTGCGGATATTCCGCAAAGCCCTTGCATTCCCCGGAGCAGTCTGTGACATATCCTTTTTGGATACTTGTCTGCAGGGTGGCTGCCAGACGGCTCAGTGCAGGGCTCCACTGCTCTGAACGCTGCACAGCTGCAGTCTCTGCTGCCAGCCAGGCCCCATATCCGATCATCCCCTCTGCTGAGGTATCCCGGTGTCCCTCCTGTGCCTGCAGCTGCCAGGAAAATCCACCGTCTGCGCGCTGCCATACAAAAATGCTGTCAAGGAGCTGCTGCTGCAGTAAAAGCAGACGATTGCAGCCCTCCCGGGTAACAGACCGGGAGGACGGACAAGCTGCTGACTGCTCTGCCTGTTCTGCTCCTGCAGGCTGCTCTGAAATCCACAAAATGCTCTGGGACAATCCAAGCAGCATCCAGCCGCAGGCTCTTCCCCAGCCGATGATTCCGTATTTCATGCCGTTCTTTTCATCATAGCCATGATAGGGCAGACCGGTTTTTTCATCCATCCCCTTTTGGAAAAAGAGCTCCAGCTGACGGATTCCGAGGTTTAACAGCTCTTTATCCTGTTTCTGAACACCGTAACGGCAGGCAAAGGGACAAAGCATCCCAAGGGTATCTGCAAACAGCCAGTCCGGATGCTGGCTCCGGTACGCAAGGATGCCGTCCGCAGTTTTTTTTGCTGCTTTGATCCAACCTGCGCAAATGTCCGCCCCTTCCCGGCAGATCCAGAGCGCTTCCAGAGATTCTGCATCTTCTCTTTTTTCCCTCGTCAAAATCTCTTCTGTCCACAGGGCAACGCTTCCATTCATCACATGATCCACATGAGAGATTGGATATCCGCTGTTTTTCCACCGTCTGAGATAGGAAAACACACTGCTTAACGCAGTCTTGTCCTTTGTCTGCTCATATGCCTGCAACAGCCCCATCGCAAGAAGCGCCTGAGGCCAGGAATAACGCTCTACCTTTTCCGGCGTCATGCCCGGGACGCAGGTCTTGATCCACCGTTTGATTTTCTGTTTGGTGGTCACCACCGGATAAGTATCCAGCATCGCTGCTGCCGGTTTTATCATTTCCTGTATCTGGCTCACAATTTTCCCTCCCTCTGCTTTTTATGAACTGCCTGCACGGCTGCATTGTATTTCACGCAACTGCTTCTGATTTTTTACGCTTTCACAGCTCTCTCAACAGGTTTTCTGCTTCTTTTGCCTTTTTACAATAGTCCGGCATGATCTGCTGCAGGTGTGCTTTCTGTGCCTGTGCATTTTGATACAGCCAGTCAAATGCGTTGACGAGGTCTTCTTTTTGGGCGAGTGCCTGCACCGGCAGGACATAGCCCTCGTCCGTTCCAAATAAATCCTTTGCGATTCCACGGGCCTTGATCGAATAGCCGACTACCAGCGTCGGCACGCAGGAGGAATATGCCGCGATTGTCGCATGGGTCCGGGCTCCGATAAACATCTCGCAGCGGCTGATATAGCCCTTTAATTCCGGAGCGGACCCATCCGGCAGCTCGATCACACGTCCGGTCGATGCAAAGGCTTCATAGAGCTGCCGGATCGGTTTTCTGTCATCATTGCTTTCCCACACCACATGGGGAATCAGCGCAACATGCAGATCGGTCGTCTCCAAAATATGAGAAATCAACGCTTTATAGTTCTGCATCGTAATGCCCGGAGTCTTTTCATTGTCCACAATCATCGGACTGATGTTCAGGCCCAGCATCTTTCCGGGAACCCAGCCCTCCGGCAGGGGAGCCAGCTTTGTTTCCAGTAAAAAAGCCGAGTCCGGATATAAATGGATATTTTTGTCAATTCCGGCTTCCTGCAGTGCTGCAAAGGTCAGGCTTTCCCGCGCGACGATCGCGTCGTAACGCTTCATATCCTCCATGATTTCCGGACGTTTTAACAACTCCGGCTCGATAGAGCAGCCATATAAAACCGTTTTAGCGCCCTGCCTGTGGAACATGCGGTTTGCGGAAATCAGCCGGTCGAGCATGTTGTCATAGCAATAATTATCCCCGCCGATGGAAATATTCAGACGGTGCAGATTTTTCCCGCAAATGTCCTGATACCGGTATTCCATGAAGCAGTCCGGGTCATGTAAAAGCTTTCGCTTCAAATAGTACCAGGTATGCACGAATACATTCTTTTCGATGCTTTTTTCCTGTACAAAGCTGTTGCAAAGCTCCTTCAGGGAATAGGTTTCATCCTCCTTCGGGCGGTTCGTCATCAGAATCGCCGGTTTGGGAAGCATCCGGCAAAGACTGTTGACAATCGCCTCGCAGCCGTGGTTGCCGCTTCCCGCATGCATATATAAAACAATTTTATCGTCTTTCATGATTCCTCTCATTCTGCTTTTGCGTCATCCAAAAGCAATTCGATCCCCCGGCATCCGGTTCTTATTTTAATTTTTCCAATGATGATACAGCGCAAGATACAACGCCGGACATGCGGTGAACAACATCGTTTTTATCCGATAGCCCTTCGGCAGCTCCTCTTTTGCTCCGGAAGCAGCAAGTCCTTTCTGGACAGCACTGTGGCACTGTGCGACTTCCGTCTGGTATTTTTTCCGTTCAGAACCGGGCAGGCGCGCAATTTTTCCGGCAGCCAGCATCGCAGAAACCGCCAGAATACTGTATACCCGCCCCTTCTGGGACGGGAACTCTTTTTCCACAAGCCTGCAGGCAAGCTCCCAGCTTTTGATTTCATCCATGTAGCTCGGTTTAAAGGGCTTGAGCATCGCGCCCTGCTCGTTAATCCGGTAAAAATAGCCGCGATACTCTGTGATGCTCACGCTGGAAATCTGCATCAGCAAATCCATCAGAAACATCATATCCTCACCGATGCTCAAGTCTTCCCGGAAACGGATTTGCCCAATCGCACTGCGGCGGTATAACACGCTCCAGCAACGGGTATTTCCGCGCAGGAGATAGTCCGAAACATATTCTGAGCGATTGTATACACGGACACTCTCCACACAAACTGCGCGTTGTTGAGAAACAGCTTCTGCCCCGGCTTTTTCTGTGCCGTCTGCACGCAGCACTTTTTTTGCCCGAGCAGCATTTTCCTCCCGCTCTACATCCGTTTTTAACAGCTCCTCTGACCGGTTATAAACTCCGTCCGGTTTACCGTTCCATCTATAGTAATCACAGACCGCAAGGTCGCTTTCTGTCTGCCCCAGCATCGCCCGAAGCACAGAGAGCATCTGCGGATCCAGCTTATCGTCCGCATCGACAAACGTGACAAATTCCCCCTGCGCTTTTTCCAGTCCCTCGTTGCGCGCTGCGGATACGCCGTTTTTCTGACGCAAAATCGGGAAAATCCTCGAATCCTCTTCCGCCAGCTTAAACACCAGCTCCGTCGTCCCGTCCGTCGAATGATCGTCCAGCACCAGAAGCTCCCAGTTCGTATCCGTCTGCTGCCGGATGCTTTCGATACATTCCCCGATCCAGGAAACGCCGTTGTAAACCGGCATGATAATACTGATCCGTCCCTGCTTTTTTGATTCCATACAACTCTCCATTCAGCGCTGCCGCTTACTGTTTGCCCACAAAAGAAAATGGACAAGCTGCATCATTGCCGTATTTTCCGGATGCGCCAGCACCTGATACATCAGCTTATTTTCAGTAACAGTCGGAGTAAGCGGCATTCTTTTGACCGCTTCCTGCAGCTCTGTTTCCCTGCATTCCTTCTGCAGTCGCCCTTTCCAGCCTTCCCGTCCGTTTCTCGCCTCGTTCTTGATTTCCAGAAACATCAGAAGCTGCAGCTCCCGATCCGCCTGTTTTTGGGCGTTCGGCGCATGCTTGTCTGCAAGGATTTGGCGAACAATTTTATCCAGTCTGCGGATATTTTCATACATTCCGGCATCATAACTGTGCACCATCGACTCCCGCAAAAACAGGTAGTGATACCAAGCTGCGCCCTCCATGACCACAATCCGCTGCGCATCCAGAAGCGCCGGAAGGGTGATGACCATATCCTCGCCCATTCGAATGGACGGGTCACAGTATTTCATATTTTCAACAATTAAAGTACGGGAAAAAAGCTTCATGCAGCGAGACAACGTGATCGGACGTTTTTCCTGACCCAGAAGTTTTCCGTGAATCCGATCCTGCAGGCTGCGCCCCGTATAAATGCCCGGCTCCATCGCCTGATAAATTTCGATGCTGCGGTTTCTTTCCTCCTGTACATAATTGCCGCAGATGATCTCTTTTCCACAGTCGGACGAAAAATCCAGCATTTTTTCCACCATGCAGGCGTCAATCCAGTCGTCACTGTCCACAAAACACAGATAATCGCCGGTGCTCATCGACACGCCAGCCATCCACGCGGACACCAGACCGCCGTTTTCCTTATGCAAAACGCGAATTCGGTCGTCCCTCTGCGCCCAGTCGTCACATAATACCGGGCAGTCGTCCGGCGAACCGTCGTCCACCAGAATAATTTCCAGATTTTTATAGGTCTGACCCGTGATGCTCTGCACACAGCGCGCCAGCCACTCCAACGTCCGGTAAACCGGAACGATCACACTTACCTTTTTTTCCATGCAACATTAGTCCTCTTTTCTCAATTTCTCGTAATAGCTGACCAGTTGGTTTACATAATTATCTATCGCATAATACTCCTGCACCCGCATCCGCGCTTTTGTACCAATTTCGCGACGCAAATTTTCATCCAAAAGCAGCTCTTCCAGCGCCTCTGTCAGCATCCGGCTGTTTTTTGCCTCTACCATCACGCCGCAGCCGTCTTTTCCGGTCGGCAGACTGTTCCATTCCGGCTCCCCGAGGGTCTGCGGAATTCCGCCAACTGCAGTCGTCAGGCTGCACATTCCCGCCGCCATCGCCTCTAACAGAGAAACCGGCTGTCCTTCAAACCACGTCGGCAGGACAAAAATACTGCTCTGCTCAAACAGCTCGGTGCGCTGCTTTGCAGATACCCAGCCGGGGCATTCGACAATTCCCTGCGCCTCCAGCTTTTTTGCTTTCTTTTGCAGCTCCTCCGTCCCGTTTTCCCAGAAGCCGCCCAACACCAGATGAAAATCCGGGTGCTTCTTCCAAACCGCCTCTACACAGTCCAACAGCTCGTCCACTCCCTTTTCCGGACAAAGCCGTCCCAAAAAGACCGCCGTATGGCTGCTATAATCTGTTTTCGGCATTTTCGGAACCGGAACCGCATTCTGCAGGACATGGATTTTGTCCCGATCCACCATGTCTGCAAAAAAATCTTTCCAGACATCCGTCAGCACCAGAAACAAATCCGCACGGTTTAACATTTTTTTGATATACGCCTGTCGTTTCGCGCTGCATCGTTTATAATAAAAGCCCTGAAAATCTCCGCCGTGCTCGTGAATCACAACCTTTTTGTGGAACCAGAGGGCGATCTGCATAAAAATCAGCTTCCGGTAGCAGCTCGCATCCGCCGCCATATTCAGATGGACGATGTCTGCTTTCGGCAGCACAGTGACAAATTGCAACAGCGCCTGAACACCTTTTAACAGCTTCGCAGCCGTGCTTCCGTCCACCATTGTCCCGATATAGGTCAGGTCAATACGCTGATCGAGTCCCGCCTCGTACAGGTTATTGACCACCGCAGATACGCCGCCCTTTACGCTGCGGTCCGCACCAAGCATTACAACTTTCATACGTTTTCTCCCATTGCGCCAGTGATTTTATGCGCGGTTTGCTGTACCCTATTTCATGATGTTATGCTGCTTCCACTGCATAAGTTTCAGCGTTTTCGTTTCAACACATGGCGTTCCAGTAAAAACCACGACGCGCACGCCAACGCAAGAAATCCTGCCACATACAAAAGAAACAGCGGAATGTGATGCATCTTTTTCGGCAGATTCCAGTAAAATACCAGATTAATCAACGGCCAGTGGTATAAAAATATTCCATAGGACAAATCATTTTTCAGGCGATGCTTTTTCCAGCCATAGGCGCAGGCAAGCACAACCACCGGGAGCAAAAGGCTCGTCACAAGATCCGCATAATATCCCGGAAGCTTCCAGCCAAAGGTCTGCCAGCACACTTTATAGCAGATAAATACAATCAGCAGAATAAACCATTTTCCTGTCAGCTTTTGTAAAATTGTCTCTTTAAAATGCCACAGATATAGCCCTGCAAAAAACCAGACCAAATACGGCAGGAAGCTTCGATCCAGCAGGGAAGCAGCCGCGCCGGGAAGCGCTCCCAAATTCTTTAAAAAGCCGCAGGCGAGATTTAACAGCGCAGTCAGCACCAAGAGGACATGCCAGGTACGGTCTTTCCAGGCAAGACACCGTTTCCAGACCACCGCAACCAGAACGTACAGTTGAATTTCCACCATCAGCGCCCAAAGCGTCCCGTTGATGCTTTCTATCGCAAACGCCTGCAAAAAGGACGGCGTATAGGCCAGACCGACGCCCTGCACAACTGCCCAGGTCAGCAGATCTTTCCCATGCCCCGAAACGACGCCGGGAAGCAAAGAGAGCATCCCAATCGTCAGCACAATGTTGACCCATAGCGCCGGATACAACCGCAGGATCCGTTTTTGGGCAAATATTTTTCGGTTTTGTGTCCGCATCAGTGTCTCTCCCATCAGAAATCCGCTGATGCTAAAGAGAATAATCAAGCCGGGGAACAGTGTCAGCGCTCTTTTAAAGCCAAGCAGCAGTCCATCCCCCGGTCCGTCTTTTCCATATGTGAGCATTGTCAGATTCAGATAATGCGTGATCGCAATCTGCAGCGCCGCAAACAGGCGGAGAATATCCAGACTGTTCTCTGCAAAAACAAACTGCGTTGTATTTTTTCGTCCGGCCGCTCTTTCTGTCATCTCGCAGCCTCCTTTATGGTTGCAGCCTTCTCCTGTACTTCGGAGCAATTGCCAACCGTCGCTTTCCTCCCAAAGCTGCCATCCGCTGCTTTGGAACCGTGCTTCCAAAAAGCCCCCGGCAGCTGCCACCACCAGATTGCTTCCCCATCCAGCGGGAGCATTGCCGTCCAGTACGCTCCCAGCAAAAACAGGACATAATTGCGCGCCAGATAGACCGATACCGCATGTGCCTCGACTACCGTAAACAGCGCAAAGGACAGCACAAGGACAAAGCCCTGGGTATCCTTTAATGTTCTGCAGACACGCATCAGGAGAAACAGCAGCACCATACAGCATGCGCCCGGAATGATTCCATACCAGAAAAACAGGCGCACATAACCCATATCGAAATATTCCACATAGTTCGGATCGCCGAACAGCTTCCAGTTTTTGAGCACGCCGCCGCCGTTTTCAAAGGCATAAATGCTGGAAATACGTCCGGTCAGGATCCTGTCAATCCTGACCACCCAGGCCGGCATTAGTTCATACCAGTTGGAAATATGCGCTGCGTACAAGGAAAAGACAAAGCCCGCCGCAACCGCTACCATTCCGCCGATATAGACAACGCTGCCTTCGCGGATTTTTGAAGACTTGTCCATCACAAACGCCAGCACCAGCGTTGCCGCCATGATAAGAAACGTCGTCCGCGTCATCGTCGCAGCGTAAACGCCAACCGTCAGTACGCCGAGAAGCATCCAGTGCACCGGCTTCATTTTTTCATGGAACAGATAAACGCCGAGCGTCATCAGCGCCCAGATCATAATCGCAAGCGCATTGCTGTTGCCGACGCCAAGACAAAGCCGCCTGCTGCCTTCTTTGATTCCATAGCCAGCGCCAGCGTCCCAAACCTCGCCCAAAACGCCCGCCAGCGAAAGCGCCGCCAGCACTGCCATTCCGGTAAGCGTCACATAAAAAACAACCCGCAGTACCTTTTTGTGGTCAATCCCTTTCATCGACGCGACAAACACAACCGCTCGAACCGCCTCATCCCGATCCGAGCCGAGATAACACAGCCCCGCAATGACTCCTGCGGTCAGCACAGCAAGCCATTCTTTTTTGGAATACTTCGTCACACAGAGCTTGCAGGCAAACAGCAGAAAGCTGACCCGGAACATTTGTCCTTCCAGCGGATTGATCCACGAACTCTTGTCCAGGATGACAATCAGAAGCTCCAAAAGAAGCCCTGCATAAAAGCAGATCCTGCCGAACTGTTCTATTTTTTCATTTTTCGTATGTGCAATCTGCTCTGCCATGCTGTTCCTTTCCTGTGGACAACCCTCTCTGACCGCTCCTTCTGGATACCGGCCCCATCAGACCGCCAAACGGCTGTCCGCTCTAAAACCTCGGATACTGCGCATTCGTCCCCGCCCATTTGTGGAACGCAAAGGGTGTGATCCCCTCAATCTCCGGAATCATCGTCTCATGCGCAAAATATTTTGCAACCTCCAACGGTGCAATCTTCATCCCTGCTGCCTCAATCAGATGATGGTTCTTTACGCACAAAAAACCATCCTCATTCAGGGAACCGTGATCCGGCTCAAAGGGCAGATTTGCCTCCTTCGGAAAATTCACAAGCCTCCGGCTGCGGATTCCCACGCTGTTGCCGACCCGACACAGATTCCCGTTGATGTCCCGGTATGTGATATCATCCTTCGGAATCGGCCACGGAGAACCGATATAATCATAATCCAGGAACTCATCCCGCCACATCTCCGGATGCACGATAAACCCATCCGCATGCACCACCATAACAAAATCCGTATGGATATAATCTCCCAGCTCATAAAGCATCTTATAATTAAAACAGTCAATATTCGTCAGCTTAGAGGTATGTGCATACCGAATACCCTTCGGCAAAAAGAAAGGTTTCCGATGCGTGATCAGCACACAATCCCCAAAATCAATCTGACGCATGCTGTACTGCATCGCCTTGATCGTCTGCCGCACATTGACACTCGTCATCGCCATCAGCGTCACATTCGGAAGCTGCAGCCTGCCGTCTTTCCACTCCATAATAAATCCTCATTTCATCTTAAACCGCTGCCTGCGCTCCAACTGCCGCACAGACCGCTCATTTTCTACTATCATACTGCATCCGCCATACCAATGCAAGCAGGTCGCAGTTTCCTTCGGAAACTGTGACTGCCCAGCCCCATTTTAAATTTTGCTGCGCAAAAGGGGCTGTGCACTCTTGATTCACTTTCTCACGCCCCTGAACAGCAAGTGTTCAGGGGCTGCTTGCACACAGGCAACAGCTCCAAAGGAGCGCCTTGCCGTCCTCCTGCCAGCTATGTTTCAGCAGCAAACTCAGCCCTTGACCTTGACCTTTTCCCTTCCGCCTTACACAGCCAGGTCAGCCGCCGCGCGCTTTTTGCGCCGGCGCTGCCGTTCCCGATCCGCCGTATGCAGACCATAGAAAAGCGCCGGTACTTAGGAAGCGTCTTTTGCTTCCTTATGTACCCGCTGCGCTTTTCTTCTGAGCGAAAGCGCGTCTGCATGGCGGACGGGAACGACAGCGCCCGGTGCAAAACAGCACAGCGGCTGACCGTCCGGACCGTCACTTTGACATAAACCCGTCCCGGATATCGCTTCCCCGTAACTTCGTCCTCTCAGCCATCATCCGATATGCCGTCGCCGGAAAAGCGTCATAACTGATATTCTCCTGCCCGCCTGCCGGATAATAAACTATCAGACCGCCTTCCATTTCAAACGACTCCACCTCTACGCTGTCATAATCCTGCTGTACAACCCAAGCCGGGTCTGTCAGATGCTGCTTTCCCCAAACCAGATCAAACAACACATAATAATCCCAGTACATACTCAAACTGAAAAAGATCGCTGCGCAAAGAAAACCTGACGCAATCCGCACCGGCCCCATCTGCATCGGACGCAGCCATTCGCCAAATGCCATTAACGGAAAAATCAACAGAAACGCAAGCCCGTACCGGATAAACGGAGCGAGGAAAAACCAGCCTGCAATGCCGCCTAAAACCGCTGCATACACAACGACACGATCCCAGCATAACTTTTCTTTCCGGATTCGTTTCCACACAACCGACAACACTGCTGAAATCCCGGCAATCATATTGGCAATCAAAAGCATCATCTCATAACGATCCTTTTCTCCCCACCAGACGGGAAACCATGCGCTCACAGGATCATTGATTTTCGTCACATCATACAGACAACGTCCCCAAACCTTGATCTGATCCGAATCATTCTGAAGATAAGAAGCAGGAATTTTCCAGTCTACGGAAAACAGATCAATTGCTGCAAACGGATAAATCAGCCATCCGGAAATCAGCACATTCCGCACCAGCCACGGCGCAAGCACAACACAGCCACAAAGCAGATAGATTCCGATCTTTTTCCATTCTTTTGACCGAATCAGACAAACCGCCGGATACAGTGCAAGAATGACGAGCATTCCAGCTGAGAGCTTAAAAGTTGTCACACAGACAACCGCAACACAAAGCAGTGCATACAGATCTGTTTTTTCCCCGACTTTACCCTCTTTTTCACAGGCAATCGACGTCCACAGCGTTACAATAAAAAATACCAGATACATCGTCCCGAAATCCGTTGCCGGAGACATAATCCGCTCTGACACAACAATTGCATACAATAAAATTCCAACTCTGCATCCATCCGCCAGATGACTTTTATGCCGGGCAAAATTCTTCAGACCGTACAGCGCCCAGATACACAGAAATGCCTGCAAAAAGCCATTGGTTCCATGCAACGACTGCCCTATCAGCCATTTCATAGAAAAGGCAGCCGCATACGCAAGATATGCACTGTTATAAGCAAAATGCTGCTGCAGATTGCCAAGCCCTTTTACAAGCCCATACTCCTCATACCACCGAATCGCCTGAGCATGATAAATTCCGGTATCCGTATGCTGCAGCCCTCTGGATGCAAAATAAGCTGTCATCACTGCAAAAATCAGATAAAGAACACCTTCCCAGGAAAGACATATCTTCTTCACCCGGCTCCAAATCACCAGAAGCTCTTTCCTGCACCAGTATGCACATGCTGCTGCCGCCGCCAGCAAAATCAAATGAGCAGCCATAAAAACCTTACCGAAAATGCTGACCGTCTGGGCATAAACAGTGATCGCCACGATCCCGGCAAGCTCAGTACCTGCCAGACCATAGACAATCTTCTTCCTGCCTGTCAACAAACCAATGCCTTTTAAAACACCAGCTCCGATGCAACTATTCACTATCCCAATATATCCCCATAAGATTAAGAGTTCTGCCACACCGCACCTCCATAATCAAATCTCAACCGCCAGACAGCGCACTCCTGAATCACTTTCTCACGTCCATGAACAGCCCGTGTTCATGGGCTGCTTGCACACAGTGCACACAGGCAACAGCTCCAAAGGAGCGCTTTGCCGTCCGCAGAACGCCACCAGCAAACTCAGCCCTTGACCTTGACCTTTTTCCTTCCGCCTTACACAGCCAGGTCAGCCGCCGCGCGCTTTTTGCGCCGGCGCTGCCGTTCCCGATCCGCCGTATGCAGACCATAGAAAAGCGCCGGTACTTAGGATGCGTCTTTTGCATCCTTATGCACCCGCTGCGCTTTTCTCCTGAGCGAAAGCGAGTCTGCATGGCGGACGGGAACGACAGCGACCGGTGCAAAACAGCACGGCGGCTGACCGTCCGGTCTAGTGCTCCTCTGCCGCCAGCGTCGTCTCCACGATCTTTCCGTTATCCACCTTGTAAATAATATCGCACCCCGCGATCGTCCGCAGCCTGTGCGCAATGATCACCAGCGTCTTCTTCCCATGAAAACTCTCGATTGCCTCCATAATCGCCGTTTCCGTATCGGTATCCAGCGCACTCGTCGCCTCATCAAATACCAGAATCTCCGGATTATGATACAGCGCCCTCGCAATACCAAGACGCTGTCTCTGACCGCCGGAGAGACGCACACCCCGCTCCCCGATCTCCATATCCAGCATACCCGGCAGCTCCTTTACAAAATCCTTCAACTGGGCTTCTTCCAGCACATGCCATACGCGCTCATCATCGATATCCTCTTTTGCCACACCGAACGCTATATTTTCGCGGATCGAATCATCCGTCAGATAAATGGTCTGCGGAATGTAACCGATATGAGACAGCCAGGATGGATAATTTTCAAAAATATTTCTTCCATCGCATAAAATCTCGCCGCCCTGTACCTGCAAAAGTCCCATTAAAATATCGATTGCGGTACTCTTTCCCGCACCGGAGGGTCCCATCACGCCCACCGATTTTCCAACGGGTACAAGCATCTGAGCATGATCCAGAATCACCTTGTCACTTTCGGGATAAGTATAGCTGACGTCCTCCATGCGAATCTCTTTTTTCAGCTCCATCGGAGGCGTATGGGGATCATAGTCTTTTTCATATTTTCCATGCAGACGATAGGATGTGAAGTCTACATTTTCATAAACATAATTCACGCTTGGCTCATAGAACGCAATATTGCTCATATGCGTGTTGATCCGGTTTACCGACGGCATCAAGCGCATCGCCGCTACTGCAAACGCGGAAATCTGCGGCACAAGCTCCGTCATGTCCGCGCTGTTTAAAATACAGATTGCAAGATATCCCAAAATACCGCAGATGCTCAGCGTCTCCAACAGCAGACGCGGCATGTTGTTAAGCACTGCATATTCTGTCGTCAGCTTCGCGTTCTCCTGAGAATATTTTCCGAAGCTCGATGCAAAATAATGCTCTTTATTTAAAATCTTTACATCCTTGATTCCGTAAATAGACTGCAGACGCCATTTTCCCATCTGACTCTGCAGCCGCTGGGAGGTCCGCCCCAGCCGGTTTAAGGTAGGCTTTAAAATTTTCAGAATTACAACCGTCGTTCCCCCCATGACTACAACAATAAAAATTGTCATCGTCGGGTTTGTTACAAGCAGCGTCACACACAGAACCGCCGAAACCATCAACTCCGTCGCAAGCTGAATATATTCCATCAGAGTTGTGAATACCTTCGGCACATCACCGTCAATCGTACGAAAGATCGTAGGAATGTCCGCGTTTAAATAGAATTCATAGGGACGGTTCAGATATTCCTCCAGCATGTAGCTGATCGTATTGGACTGATTCGTGTTGACAAAACGGGACTGCACATATGTCTGCAAAAGCAGATAACCGTTTTTGATAAAATAAACTGCAATGATCACACCAATCAAAAACAGCAGCCACTGATTCGGCGTATCAAAATGAATAAACCGTTCCAAAATCTGAATATACCACTTATTCAGCAGCTGATCCGGCGCCATTACGCCCTCAACCACCGGCATGATCAGACCGACGCCGATCATTTCCATCAGCGCGCCGATAAAAATCATCACGCCGAGTCCCGCAACCTTCCGCTTCTGATCTTTATTCAAAATATGAAGCAGCTTTTGTAAAATCTGAACCATCCTGACCTCCATTTTTCATGCGAACCGCTTTTTTCCAAACGCTTCCCGAACTTTGCGCTTTGCAACACCGATATAAAACACAAAATCATCCCGCCGCTTCTTCGCAGCCGCCTTCTCATACTCCTTCTTTGGAATCCCATAAGGCGCCAGCGACGCAAACGGCATCTTATATTTCAACGCGATCTGAATAAACTTCTGCCGATATTTTTCTTCTGAAAGCAGGGAAAACTCCTGCATCACAAATCCATACTCGAAAATATTTAACTTTCCGTCCGTCCGACAGCTCTCCGTCAGCTGATTCTCGCTGACCCCGATACTGACAAGCGGCTCCTTACTCACCACAAAACTCGAATTCCTCTGAAGCAGACGCATATAAAATTCCACATCCACGATCCACGTCAGCTTCTCCTCATACTCCGGCGCGCCCTTCCGGTAAATCGTCGCGCTCGGCGCTCCAATATAATCCCCGATATAAAGATCCCGCCAATCCTCCGAGATCATCTTCAAATGCTCATCGCTGATCGCCCGGTCAAACTCCTCTCCCGTCCGGTTTCCGACACCATCCAACATCACCTGCCGACTCCCGCAAAACGCAAGATCCGCCTCCGGATGCTCCTCCAGCATCTCCACAAACCGCGCCAGACAATCCCGATCCGTGAACCAGTCATCGTGGTGCATAATCTTGATATACTCACCCGAAGCATGCCGCACCGCCTCGTTCCAGTTCCCTGTTGCACCTTTACGAACTGCATTCCGAACATAAACCATCCCCGGAACCTCTGCCCTACGTACAACCTCCTCCACAGACCCGTCCGGAGAATCATCCGTCACAACCACCTCATAATCCGTAAAAGACTGCACCTTTACCGACTCCAAAAGCCGCTCTACACCAACCGGATTCTTATACGCCGGCACACAAATCGAAACCTTCACCATCCAAAACTCCTAACTGCTCCATCCAAACGCCCTACACCACCAGGCAACAGCTCCGCAGGAGCGCTTTGCCGTCCTCTACACACCCCACAAATTCAGCCCTTGACCTTGACCTTCACGCCCTTGATCTTGACCTTCCATCCGCCCGACACAGCGCCTCTTGTCCGCCCATGCAGCAGTTTTGCGGACGTTCCCGGAGACTGCGTGCTGTGACCGGCACTTGGTCTGGATGCAGACAAGCGGACCGTCTCAAAACGCCGGTGCTTGGGCTGCGTACTATGCAGCCCTACGCACCCGCTGCGTTTTGAACCGAGCGAAAGCGAGTCCGCTGCTGCACCAGACCAAATGCCGGACACAGCACGCAGACCAGGGAACCGCCCGCAAAACTGCATGCGGGCGGACAAGAGCCCTCCCTCAACGACCCAGGATGCGGTCAAAAAAGGACTTCTTCTCCGGATACATCAAATACTGGTACTCCTCCAGATGCTCCCTCAAATACACCGGATAACTCTCATCCACCGGCACAATCTGAAAATCCGTACTCCGCCCCAGAATATCCTCATGATTCCGGATCTTCTTCTTCACCTTCGACAGCGTCGCCCGATTATTATACTCCTGATGTGCCGCACTCTTGATCTTGTATTTGACACGATCCTCCACAGACTCGTCCTTGCCGCCGCCCATATAGGAAAAATGCCAGCCGCCGTCCGCAACGCGCACCATCAGCTCCTTTTGCTTGCTGTCCCGCAGCTGCTCCGTCGTAAACCGTTTTAACATTCCATAATTACAGATCTTTGTTCCAAGCCACCTTCTGTCTTTTCCGGTAAAGCCCTCAAACTCACCCGTAATGGACAACAGGCTTCCGGAGGTTTCCTCCATATTCAGATAACAGTAAAAATTCCGCTGCGCCAGCGCATAGATTTTGCTGCCGTCAAAATCTGCCAGAACCTTTTTTACTGCTTCCGGATTCGGGATTTCATCGACGTCGGAGAAAATGACGATATCATCGTCCTTTGCACCCTCCAACCCGCGCGCTACTGCACACTTCTGGTGGCTGTCACGCATAAAAGCACTCGTATCCATCGGCGTATCATCCACAACCTTGTGAATGATTTTGTCTTCAAACTCCTTGAACATTTCCCGGTTTTCCTGGAAATATAACGGCTTTTTCTCGCCGGAAAAGGTTACCGTCGCCTCGCTGATGACAAATTTGTCCACAACATCGTTTAAAACATGCATACGCAGCTTTAAAATATCGAGTTCGTTGAAAAACTGAAAACAATCGTATACCATAACTCTCTCTCCTTTATTCTTCCGGTTCGGACACGGTAATTCTGTCTTTTCCGTAATAATCCATCAGCGCCAGATTCAGCCAGTAGCCCCGGTCGCCCTCATTGGTCACATCGTCGATATATAACAAATACGGTTCCACGGAAAGCGGTGTGATCGTGATTTCCGGTTCCCCATTTGTATACAATTCCAGGCGCGCGTTGTTTTCCGCCGCATACTCCGTCGCCTCACCATTTAAAATAGAACGCACGGCAGAAACGGACGTATACGTATTTTTATCCGCCGCAAAGAGGAAAATCACACCCATCGCAATCAACGTCACGGCATAAAACGCGCTCTTTGTTTCTTCCAGAAGCTCCAGCAGCCTGTAAAAAAATCCCGGCCGGGACTGCGGAAGCTGCTCGGACTGCTTTCGCTGTCGGGACTGCGAATGCTGTCCTGCCCAACCACATCCATTGAGCAAATTAAAGAACACCAGTAAATACAGCACCACGCGCATCACATTTTTGCAGCGATCGGGTCCCTCGCTGGACGTCGCATACAACGTCGGCGTGAACATCGCGCAGAAAACGCAAAAGCTTAAAAAGACTGCATACAAGGGTTTAAAAAACTTTCCCTCTGCCTGCTTTGCCAGCCGGTAAATCGCAGGAATCAGCATTGCAAAGCCAACCAGCACCATCGGTGTCAGCCATTCCGTCACATACACAATTCCCCAGTAAAATGACATGACAATCGCTTTTACCGCCCCCATACTCTCCGCCGTATCTTCCCGAATCAAATTGCCCGGTGCCAGCACGTTAAATGCAAAACCGACCAGACTGCAGACAAGCGGAAACAAAAACCAGAAACGGTTTTTCTTTTTCCGGAAAAACTCCCATGCCGTCAGCAGTACGATCAGGATCACCGACTGTAAGCCGGTCAACAGGTTCGCTCCGCCTAACAGTGCACACAGAACGGCAGAAAGGATCATCCAGAGGATTTTCTTTGATTTCTGTTCCGATGTTTCCAGGCAAAGCAGCGCAGACACTGCAAAGAACAGAACAGCCTCCATGAATACATAATGCAGCGAGCCGTTATACCAATACAGCGCAAGCACCGGCGAAACGAAGGTCTGAAAGGTCAGGAATAAAACAGTCAGCGTACAGATTCCACGCAGATAACGGTTTTCTTTTGCCCGGCTAATGTACCGGCAAAGCACTGTATGCATCAGCACACAGATACTTCCGCCGAGCATTCCTGCCATAAGAAGAGTCGTCAGGAAATACCATTTTTCCCCGAAAACTCCGGGCGTCAGGGTCATGAGGAAAATGGAGAACCAGGTTCCCTGCCACAGCTGCCAGGTTTCCTTTGTCACGGCAAGCGCTGTTTTAAGCACTTCCCCAAAGGAATGGGTCGCATTCCATACCCTATGCGTCTCAAGGCCATAAGTGAAGTCATCGCAGTTCGGGAACCCATAGCGGGACAGGTATAAAACCGGCACCATGCTCGCGATAAAAACAACCAGTAGTATTCGAAAAAGCCATTTCTCAGGCTCTGTTTTCCATTGCTTCAAAATCTGCACGCCAAGCTCTCCTTTTCTCACTTCTGCTGACCGGTCAGCCGTCTTTTCAGGCTTCTGACCGCGCGCCCGCCAAAATACGCCGTATAGGCTGCTTTTGCCTGGATTTCTCCCAGACGATACGCCATGCCGTCCGGCTTTTCATGATGTTTTGCAAAAAATTCGCTCTGCCTGCGGTAGGTTTCCAGCTCCTCCCGGCACGCCTGTGCATCGTAGAGCTTTCCGTCCCTGCCAAGATACTCAAATCCGGTATAAATATTCTGCTCCGAAGCCCAGTAACCATTCGAAACATTGTGACGCGCCCAGTATTTCGGCGCAATCACCTTCTGCACCGTCTCCGACGTAAACGCCGGGAAGCAGGCAAAGGAAGAGTTGGAAATAATCAGGTAACGCGCGTTTTTGACTGTCACATAATCCCCGTGCACCGGAAAATGATATGCCGGAATACCTGGTAAAAGCTTATGTGCCATCGTCACATCGTCCGTCACGATCATAAATTCCATGTCACTGCGGATTTTTTTCATCTGTGCCATCCCATCCGTCCAGTATTTTTTCCGTAAAAACAATGCCGGTTCGGACGCATATTCCCCGCCGCGCAGGTTCAGCACGCACAGGTTGTCCCTCGTATATTCGTAGGAATCAAACTCCGGCTTTACCTTCAGCCATTCCTTTAACTGCTCCCGGTTCGGTGCAAAATAGCTTTCCGCCTGCAGATTTCCCATCAGGAGCGTGCCGTCTTCTACATTGAAAACGCCCCGGTCTTCTCCCGCCACATAGCAGCCGTGCTCCAGATCATGCCGACAGGCGCCCGTGTAGATCCGTTCTTCTTTTTCCTCATAAACACGTGTAAAATCTTCCGGTTTTGCTTCTTCTCCCATCCAGAGATCCAGAAAGGGCTCGGAATTGTTTCCGGTCAGACCGTTTAACAGAATTTCCTTTCCGGGTACGCCGAATGAAGTTTTTTTCTGTTCCGCAATACTGCGGGCTGTCACATAACAAAACAGCCGGTTGCCAAGCCCCTGTCCCTGCAGGATCTGCGTTCCTATCATAACATTCCTCTCTATTTCCCAAACGATGCCATCAGACAACCTATCGCCCAAAATCATCGCTGATTTACTGCATAAATCCCGGATATTACACCCGAATCATTTCATCCGTATAAATATCGCAGCAGTCGCGCCCGTTCATCCATTTTTCCGGTGCAATCACGAGCTTGTCCTTGCCATTATCCAGCCACGCGCCCCACCAGGAAAAGGAGCTGTTCGCCAGAATGTGGTTTTTACAGCAGCTCATCAGGTACAAATCCTGCTCTCCCGCCTGCTCGCTGTTTCCCTCCACCGGGACAAATTCCGAGCCGCAAAAATGCTCCTTCGTCCACTCCATATCATTGGAAAACAGGAAAAATTTCACATCCGGCTTTCTTTTTCGAATCTCTGCGACCGCGCGATGGTAGTAATCCAGATCGCAGATTCCGCCAAACAGCGCCTGATTGGCAGGTGTGAGGTAATCGCCCCGTCGGATGTGGACACTCACCGACTCACATTCCTTCATCTGCTGCTCCATCGCTGCCGATTCTTTTGTCAGCGTAAGATTTCGGAATGTGAATGCTTCCCGCACCTGCTCTTTGATATCGGCAAAATACCGTTCCGTCTGAAAATATCCCAACAGCAGGGCTGGCTCGCGCCGCAGTATCTCCGGATCGTAATTGCACGACACTTCCCGATAGGACAAATCCTTCCTGCCGCACAGCAGCCGCCTGGCACGATGGAGGGGACTCATACTGGAATCGGTGATCTGCTCATACTCTGGTTTTGTCATGCGTTCATAGGAAACACCGAATACAGAAAGCTGATTGACCCGCTGCTTTTCCTGTGCGCCATAACAGGTTACGTCGTCGATTCTGACGTCTTTTCCCATTGATTTCAATTTTAAATACAGGGCATACTCAAACATCTGATTGCCCAGGCCACCCGAAAGCTGCACTCCTACCATAGTTTCTGTTCCTTTGAATAAAATTTTCTACTTCTGTCTCCGATTCGCCATCGCAACCTTGATCGGAATCAGGAAAGAATCATTCAGTCTCATCGCTGCCCGGTACAATATCGGTGACTTCAAAAACAGCTTCATTTTCCGGTATTCCTGACTGCTCGCCTGGGGAATCCCATAGACTGCTGCATAGCAGTCTTTTCCTGCTTCTATTTTCTGCTGCAAAAATGCCTTATGTTCTTTTTTCTTTGGATCCTGGCTTCTGCAGACCGCCGTATAGAATAACAGCAGTCTTTTATATAAAAAATAATCCTGCAAAAGTGCCAGATCCTCCCTACCGATCTCCCGTAAAAACGCACTGCGCTCATAAAAATTCGGAATCAGATCATTGAAGGTCTTCTCGTTCAGGCCGATATTCGTGGTGCTCGTCGTCCGACTGCACACATAATTGTACATCGCCCAGTCCAGATACACGCTGCGCCTCGATTTTGCCAACAGTCGGATGGTAAAATACATATCCTCATACAGGCTTTTTGGGAATCTCAGCCCGTCGCTCAACGAACGTTTCCAAAGCTTGTTCCAGACCGCCGTCTGAATCAGCCACGCTTCGTCCTCTTCCAGATATTTTGCCAAAAGCTCCTGCCCTTCAAACACCGCTGCCATCGGCGTGGACAAATCCACCCTTCGGTTTTCGTAAATTTTCCGATACCGGCAAACCGCAAGATCGGCGTCCTGCTCCATCATCGCCGCCAGCAGTGTCTCATACATCTGCGGCTCAATCCAGTCGTCGCCGTCCACAAAGGTCAGGTAATCGCCTTTTGCCTCCAAAAGTCCGGTGTTGCGCGCGCTGTAGGCTCCGCCGTTTTTTTGATGGACAACCCGCACCCGCTCATCCTTTTTTGTATATTCATCGCAGATGCGTTCACTTCCATCCGTTGAACCATCATCTATCAAAAGGACTTCGAGATTATGATAGGTCGAAGAAAGAATCGAATCCACCGCTTTGGGCAGATATTCCCGGATATTGTAAACCGTCACAATGACCGAAATCAGCCCGGTCTGCTCGCCTTTCTTTTGCTTTTCCGGCTGATACTGTTCCAATTTGCGCATGGGTTCCTGTTCCTCCCTCCTTCTCCTTGCTCCAAAAATGTCTCTGCTCCGACGGTTGCTGTCCCTTTTAATCGCAGCAGCGCTGTTTCTCAGTTCCCTGCCTTACGGTTTCCTATATTCCTGCTCCAGCCAGTCCTCAAACCGCAGAATGTGCCAGATCTGCTTACGCCAGATTCCACGCTGTGTAAAATCCTTCCACAGCCGCGTCACCATTTCCGGGTCAAAATAACCTTCCTGACGGATTTTATCCTCCTTTAACAGACTCTCTGCCCAGTCATAGAGCTCCGGCTCCTTTAACCATTTCTGGATCGGGATCGAAAACCCCTTTTTCGGACGTTCCATCAGCTCCCTGGGCACATGGCGGTACAAAACGTCCCGCAATACAAGCTTGCCTCTGCCGTTTTCCCATTTCATCCACACCGGCAGACTCCATGCAAACTCCACAACGTCCTTGTCCAGCATCGGCACACGGCTTTCCAGAGAGACTGCCATTGCCGTCCGATCCACCTTTACCAGAATATCATCCGGATGGTACATCAGCAGATCCATCAGCATCAGATTGTGCTGCACATCCGCCAGGTATCCGCTTTCGTAGGTTTCAAAAATGCTCCTCGCGCTTCCTCTTTCTTTTGCAATCTTTCCAAGAAACGGCTCGGAAAGATCAGAGCGCGCATACAGCTCTTCTGCATTATGCGCCGATAATAACATGCCCCGGATCTGGTTCGTTTCCTTTTTGGAAAAAGCTCCGTCCGTCAAAAAATATCCTGCCGCACTGCGCACAGGCTGCGGGATTTTCCGGATTTTATTCCACGCGTTCGTGATCGACTGATAGGTTCCATATCCACAAAACAGCTCGTCCCCGCCATCGCCGCTCAAGGAAACCGTCACATGCTCCCGCGTCAGCTTGCTGACCAGATAGGTCGGGATCTGGGAGGAATCCGCAAAGGGTTCCCCAAACATGTGGCTCAATTTGGGCAAAACTGCTTTTGCATCCTGCTCCGTAATCGTCAGCTGCGTATGCTCTGTCCCCAGATGCGCAGCGATAGCAGCAGCAGCCTCCGCTTCATTGTAGGCGGCATCCTCCATCCCAATTGTGAAGGTTTTAACCTTCCGGTCAGAAATCGACTGCATCAGGGAAACGACCGTGGAGCTGTCGATTCCCGCTGACAAAAATGCTCCCAGCGGCACGTCTGCCATCATCTGACCGCGGATGCTCTCCGTCAAAAGCCGTTCCAGCTCTTCCGATGCTTCCTGCCTGCTTCCGGTAAAGGGCTGCTCCTGTCCTTTTTTTGCAGTTTCTGCCATTGACCAGTAGGTTTCGATCCTCCAGTCCCGATAGGGCTTTTCCAGACGCAGGATTTTTCCCGGCTCTAGCTTATAAATACCCTCATAAATCGAATACGGTGCCGGAATATATCCGTGGATCAAATACAAATCCAGCACGTCTTTGTTAATTTTTCCGCAAAAATCAGGCAGCGCTGCGATGGCCGTCAGCTCAGAAGCAAACACAAAGCTTCCGTTCACCAGCCCGTAATACAGGGGCTTTTCCCCAACTCTGTCCCGTAAAAGCCAGAGCTGTTCTTCTTTCCTGTCATAAAGTGCGATGGCAAACATACCCTTGCACAGACAGATCCCCTCTTTTACGCCATAGGCTTCCAGAGCTTCGAGTAAAATCTCCGTATCCGAGCTTCCATGCAGCGCTCCCAAAAGTCCTTCCCTGCGCAGCTTTTTTTCTACCTCCCGGCAGTTATAGATTTCGCCATTGTAGGAAATCACAAACCGTCCGCTATGGGAAACCATGGGCTGTGCACCGCCCGGCGACAGATCCAGAATTGAAAGTCTCCGATGTCCCAACGTCACGTCCTGACTGTCGTTACACCAGCTGCCCTCTGCATCAGGTCCGCGGCTTATCAGCTGCTCTTTCATCCGTTCCATATCCTCCCGCCAGGTTTTCTGACGGTTGCAAAATCCTGCAATTCCGCACATCGGGACAGCCTCCTTTCTTTCAGTCTGCGACCTCCGGTGCCCAGTTTTCTTCTTCGATATCCTTCCGGCAGCTTGCCTCTGCCTCGCTCTGCTTCTGCTGATACAGCTTCCAGGCGCTGTCCCAGCTTTCGTAGCCCTGCACGCTGCGTCTGTCCGGCAGCTCGTAATGACTGTCCAGATACTGTCGCAGAAACTCCGTGCACTTTCCTTCGCCGAGGGCGTTTACATGTCCGCCGTAATCATAAAAATCAGTCGAAAAATCCAGTCCGATCTCGTCAATATGCTGATTGAAATCCAGTACCGGATAGCCGGCGGCTTCAATCCGTTCTGTCAGGTCGTTGAATTTCATCCGCGCCTCTTTTTCCATCCCATAGGGCGACAGGATAAACAGCGCGTCCTTGCCTGTCGAATCGATATAGGAAAGCAGATCATCCAAAACCGCTAACTGTTCTTTGGCAGGCTCCATTTTTTCTGTCACATCAGAATAATCCGTCCAGTCCACCGGGCCCACTCCCGTTTTGATTTCCAGACCTTTTAACGGATTTTTCTTTTCATAACGCCAGCATGCCAGCTGATCCGGCAAAAAAAGGGTTTTCCAGTTGGAATGATATTTGAAAATATCAAAATAGTAGGTGTAGCGTTCCCTCCTGTCGCTGACGAGCGCATTGATGGCATCCACACGGTTTTTTGAATATTTCAGGTTATCCGTCACACCGCGCGTGAATATCATCGTATCCTCCCATTCCTCGTCCGGCATGGAAAACATCCGCATCTCAATGATAAACAGCGACGGATCCTGGGTTTTTTGCGCCTCTTTGAGCAAATATTTGATCGCTTTGGGGCGCTGGTTATTTGTCGAAAGCGGATAAGCTGCAATGCCGCTTTTCCCGTAGAGCGCAGGCGCGCTGTAATAGGGATACACCGGGCTCGAGCCCACCAGAATCGCATCGATCGTATTTTCTTTTTCCGCATAAAATCCGGTAAACCGGTCCTTTACATCCCCGTTTGTCCGGATGATATAAGTCACCGTCACCAGAAGCCAAAGGAAAACGGTCAGAAAAACAACCGCTTTCAGTGCCTGTTTTTTTGTCATTGTAATCTCCACTTTGCATACGAGCCTGCGCTGCGTATGCAGTCCCGCCGGACACGTCTGACGGTCCGGTCAGTCCTATCACACCTTGAAATTCTGATAAATAAATTCGGACGCGCTGTAACCCGGTCCGTATTTTCCCAGCAAAATCACATAAAACAGCAGCGCATACAGTGCGATCCAGCGCAGCCAGATCGGCTTTTTCTCCAGGGTAACGCGCATATCCTCTTTCTGGTTATGGATCGTAACCCATGCAGAGAACAGAATCGAAACCGCCAGAATCATCAGCTCTGTCCAATCCAGTCCCAGACCCGACAACACGCCGTTTCCAAACAGCTGCAGTCCCAGGCCCGATACGCCCCGTCCGAGCACCCGAAGGGCATCCGGAACCGTCGCGCTTCTGAAAAAGACAAGTCCGATCATGACAAGGAAAAAGGTGCGCACGCGCTGAAACAGGATAAATCCTTTCTTTTCCTTTTCGATATGAAAAAAGGCTCTCCACTTTACAAACAGCGGCTCCATCAGCTTGCCGGAAACGATATAAAACCAGTGCAGCAGACCGCAGCCGATGATAAACGTCCACGCGCCGCCGTGCCAGTATCCGATGGTAAACCACAAAATCAGCATGGCGAGAAACGTCGTCGCCTGCTTTGCGCCTTTTTTGCCGAGTTTTCCTTTCAGCTTCTTGGGAAGATTCATGAAAAACTTCGTCCGAAGCAGCGGATAAAACAAATAGTTTTTCAGCCAGTCGCCCAGGCTGATATGCCATCTTCTCCAGTATTCCTCGATGCTTCTCGATAAAAACGGCGCAGAAAAGTTTTCCGGCAGCCGGATACCGAAGCACTCGGAGATACCCAGCACAATATCCATACAACCATCGAAATCGGTGTAAAGCTGCATTGTAAAGGCTGCCGCACCCACCCAGATCGAAACGCCGCTGTACTTTTCATAGTTGTTAAAAATTTCATTTGCCAGGATCGCCGTCCGCTCGGAAATGACCAGTTTTTTGAAAAATCCCAGGAGCATCCGCTGCATGCCGAACGTCACATTCCGGTAATCCAGCTTGTGTCCGGTATACATCTGTTTTTCCATGTCGCTGTATTTCATGATCGGGCCGGAAATCATCGTCGGGAAGTAGCAGCAAAACAGCAGCAGCTTTCCATAGCTGCGCTGCACCGGTCCTATTTCATAATAGACATCGAACAAGTATCCCAGAAGGGTCAGCGTGTAGAACGAAATTCCCATGGGCGCCAGCAGCCCCAGATGGAAGAATTTCAGCGTGCACAACAGACCGACACAAAAAAGGACAGCACAAATAAGAGCAGCCAGTTTTTTCTTCTGCTCTTTTGCCCTGTCTATCAAAATAGCTGCGCCCCAGACAGCTCCTACATCTGCCATCGGGTACAGAATCAAATACCACGCATGGCTGTCACGCACCTCTGCCGATGTCAAAAAGTATCCGATGCTCAGAAGCAGCAAAAGCGGCCACTGCACTTTTTTCGGAACCAGATAATACAACAGCAGTGCAAGTGCAAACAGACACAGGAAGTAAAAGGAAGTAATACTCATCCTTCACCAGCTCCCGGTTTCAGACCTTCTGCAGAATGATATCTGCCATTTCGCCTACATTTTTCATCGTTACGATCTGTCCCATGGAAAACTTGATGCCAAACTCGCTCTCTACAGCCGCCATCAGGTTGATATGCTCCAGGGAGTCCCAGCCGTCGATATCCTCTGCAGTCGTGCCTTCGTCAACCGTAATGTCTTCCTCGTCAAATACATCCCGGAATACTTCGTTTAAACGTTCAAAAACTTCTTCTCTGCTCATTTATAAACCCTATCTGTCTGATCAGATTCCTTTCTGCGTCGCTTGTTTTTCTTTCGTGCTTTCGTCCGCTCTCGAGCCCGCGCTGGCGCGCTTTCCCGCCTGCTTCGCAGGTTGCTCGTTCGCTAATGGCACGTGAAAAACAAATGCCGCCTTCGGCGTCGCTTGTTTTTCTTTCGTGCTTTCGTCCGCTCTCGAGCCCGCGCTGGCGCGCTTTCCCGCCTGCTTCGCAGGTTGCTCGTTCGCTAATGGCACGTGAAAAACAAATGCCGCCTTCGGCGTCGCTTGTTTTTCTTTCGTGCTCATTACATTATAGCATGTCCCCATGTATTATACCAGTTTCTTTTTTCCGGCGATTTTCTGGAAGTAGTCTGCCCATTCTCGGTTGACCTTTTCCGGAAGGTATTCTGCCTGAAGCTTCGCTGCATTTTTCCCCATTTGCTGCATCAGATCAGGATTTTCCAAAAGTTTTGTCAGTCTGTCTGCCAGCGCATCCGAATCGTCCACGGGCACTAAAAATCCGTTTTCTCCATCACGGATCAGATCCTTTGGACCGCCGCAGGGGCAGTCCGTCGAAATACAGGCTGTGCCCAGCGACATCGCTTCGATCAGGGTGTTTGGCATTCCCTCCGTAAAGGAGGTCAGCACAAACGCATAAGCCTTTTCCAGTTTTTCCGGGACGTCCGTGATCCTGCCCGGCAGCAAAATTCGCTCTGACATGTCAAGGCTTCTGACTTCTTCTGTCAGCTCTCTGCGCAGCGGTCCGTCTCCGTACAGAATCAGGCGCGCGTCCGGGAATCGCTCTGCAATTTTACAAAATGCCCGGATTGCCATTCTCTGGTTTTTATTTTCGTCCATCCGTCCGACTGCAACAATATCCTGCGGGCGGTCGCCCTCATACCGCGGCCGCACAAATGCCGGATTCAGGGAATTTTTCAGAATCACGCATTTTTTCTGCAGCGACGGTTGAAAAAAACGCACTGCATCCGCCGTCTGCATCACGATTCCGTCTGCCGCGTAAAACAGTGTTTTTGCAAGCAGGCGCATCCCCTTCGTCGGATACTCCTCTGTAGGCTCCGCCACGACGGAAACCACAACCTTCGTCGGCAAAAAAGCATTCGCCAAAAGTGCCATAAAATTATTTTTGCCAATCGTAGACAGCACGACATCCGCACGGATTTCTCTGAAGATTCTGCGCAGCTTTTTGTATCGTCGAAACAGGTTCACGATCCGGCCGCCCTCTTCCTCCGGCGTCAGGTCGGAGATCACGCGGCGTATCCCTGCAGGCAGCTCGTATTCATTTTCTTTTTTGTACTGCGTTACCATCGTCACACTGCAGCCCTGCTCCAGAAAGTAGGTCGCAAGGTTGACAAAAACGCGTTCGGCGCCTCCTTTTTTCAGGGAGCCGATATAAAATGCAACACTGCCCATGGTTCTCCTCCTAAAGACTTTCTTCCGCAGTCCATTGTCCATCCGGCGCATGTCTGCGAGTCATCGAGCGGTCTGCATCCCTTTGCAGTCGGCAGACTCGCTTTCGCTCGGTTCAAAACGCAGCGGTCGCATAAGGCTGCAAAAGACGCAGCCTAAGCGCCGGCGTTTTGAGACGGTCTGCCGATCTTTGCAAAAGGATGCAGACCGCTCGCTGCTTCGCAGCATTGCGCCTGGATGGACAGGACTCTGCGGAAGAAAGGTGTGTTCTCGTGCGTGATGCCCCGCGATCGCCCGTTGGGCGGATGCTCGGCAGAAGGGAATCTTGAATTGTTCTGTCTACAACAGTTCTATTCTGCTTGTTCTTTTTTTAACTAACGCAAACAATTCTATAATCTGTCAACTTTTCAGTTGCAGATACATTCCACACTTGCTACAATCGGAATATGAGTGCTGTCATAACGGTAGGCGGTTAGTCCTTCTACAGAGGGACTGTGACCCTCTGATTACATAGAAACCCAACAGGGAATCCACTGGAAAGGAGGGCTAAGCCATGAGTATTGTCGATTTTATAGCAGTAGTAAGCTTCGGCTTAACCTGCTTTGGTCTGGGATATACCATTGGCAAAGATAGCAAGTCACAAAAATAGCCGCCCTGTCTGGTAAACTAAGCGGCAATTTTTGTTTGTCAATTATTTAGTCAGGCTAACCGTCTATCGGCAGCACTCTTTTTCTATAATCATAGTATCATGCATCTATAAAAATGTCAAAAAATTTATTGTCCTGACTAATCAATAACCATTTAAAAACGAAGCCGAGCATAATGCTGCGTCTTTTGCAGCATTATGCACCGCTTCGTTTTTACTGAGCGAGAGCGCGTCCTGCAGGCATTGGCTTCGCATGACGTCCTGCGGACGGCGCTGTTGCTGCCGGGCGGGCTGGGGCGGGGCTGTTGCTGCCGGGCGGCAGACTCACGCCTGCAAATAGCGTTCTGCCCATTGCTGGAAGATGAAGAACGCCCAGATGATCCGGGAGTAATTGCTTCCGGTGTAGGCTCCGCCGTCCCCGGCACCAAGCCAGTCTGCAATCAGCTTTGAGGCTGCGTCCGCGTCGAACAGCCCCTGTTGTTTCAGGAAAGCAGGTGACGCGTAGTCAGTCAGCTTATTCTTGAGGGGTCCTCTCAGCCATTTGTCCAGCGGGACAGAAAACCCTGTCTTTTTACGATCCAGTAATTCCCGCGGAATATAGTCGTAAGCGATCTCTTTTAAAATATATTTCTGGCAGCCGTTGTGATCCTTAAAGGAATGGGGCAGCCGGAAGGAGTATTCCATCACCCTCTGATCCAGGATCGGGCATCTGGCTTCCAGTGAATATTTCATGGAAGCACGATCCACCTTGCAGAGAATATCCCCCGGCAGGTAGGTGTCCATGTCCAGGAGCATCCGGCGGATCTGCCAGTTTTTCACATGATAATCCAGCTCACGGTCAAAGCGTATCTGATCTGTTCCAGTCAGGCTTTTCACACAGGCTAAATATTTATCCGAACACAATTGCGTTTTATAGCGTTTGTCCCGGTTTTGTGCAATTGTTCTTACGGAAAATGGTAAACGTCCCAGCAGGTTTGCCTGTTTGAGTCCGGGCAGCTGGGAAATACCGTAAACCAAAGCGCCCGCTGCGTCGAGCTTCTGCGCCTGTCCGAGTTTCCGGTACATCTGGTAGCCGCAGAAAAATTCATCGCCGCCATCGCCGGAGAGTGCGACCGTCACCTGTTTTCTGGCGAGCGCCGATACGAGCATCGTCGGGATTTCCGAAGAATCTGCCATGGGTTCATCAAAATACTGCGGAATGCTCTCCACCAGCTCCAGCATCTGTTTTTCACTGATGATTTCTTCTGTATGCTGCGTGCCAAGATGCTTTGCTACCGCCGATGCATAACCGGATTCGTCGTACTGCTTTTCTTCAAAGCCAATGGAAAAGGTTTTGACCGGAGCCTCGCTTGCCTCCTGTGCCATGGCTGTCATCAGGGAGGAATCGTAGCCGCCGCTTAAAAAAGTACCCAGCGGGACGTCCGCCTCCATCCGGCTCTTCACGGATTTCTGTAAAATTGCCTTTAGCTCTGCCTTTGCCTGAGAAAAATCCGTGACCGGATCCGCGATTCCTTTTTGGTAGCTTTCTTTGATACTCCAATAGGAAAAGCACTCTCTTCGCTTCTGCCCATTATCAGGCTGCAGGCGAAAACGGAGAATGGTTCCCGGGCACAGCTTTTTTACCTGTTCAAATATCGTATCCGGCTCCGGGATATACTGCTGGTACAAAAAGACCGGTAAAATATCCGGATTCAGCTTCCGATCAAAGCCCGGGCACGCCAGGATCGGCTTTAACTCTGAGGCAAAGACCAGATTTTCCCCGTCCTCCCAGTAATAGAGAGGCTTCTTGCCGATGCGGTCCCGCACAAGATATACTTCCTGCGCATCCCGGTCATACAGGGCGATCGCAAACATTCCGTTAAAGCGGGAAACGCAGTCGATGCCCCATTTTTCATAGGCAGCCAGAATGACCTCCGTATCACACTGGGAGCGGAACGGATACCCGGAAAGCTCTTTTTTCAGCTCCCGGAAGTTGTAGATTTCTCCGTTAAAAACGACGCTGACCCGTTTATCCGCCGCGTGCATCGGCTGATGTCCCAGTGGGGAAAGATCCATGATGGAAAGCCGACGCTGTGCAAAGCCAACCGCATATCCGCCTGCCGCATCATAAATTTCCACTCCGGAGTCGTTCGGCCCGCGGTGGTACATCGTATCGTTCATCGCGGTCAGATCTTCCAGCGTAATCCGCCTTTTGCTGATAAATCCACTGATTCCGCACATAATGCTTTACCTGTTCCTTTCGGGAATCAGAGATGCCTCCAGAAATTCATCCTTAAATTCGCAGAAATCCTTGCACTCGTTGTTGATGCTGTCGATCATTTCGTTATATTTTTCCCGGATCAGCACCGCATAGTTGTCCCGGTTATCGTAGCCCTTCTTGCTCCATGCAAAGGGATGCGTCAGAATCTGCACCTTGTCATAGCCGGTGATATTGGCTTCATCAGGATAGCCGTAGCGCCAGATATGGTTGGCGTCGGACATATATTTTACCTTCAGGGGCGTCTGATCGGTCACTTTTTCTGCAAAGGTGAAAAACTCGTCCTGGTATGCATTCAGGATTCCCGGCAGCTTGATGTTTTCGCGCAGCACATCCGGAGACGGACGGTGTACAGAAAACTGTGTGATCGGAAAACCGAACATTTCAGAAAGGATATCCATTTCCTTTTTGATCTGATGGCGAACCTCCTGCATATCGGTCAGGCCGTTTAACGCATAGTGCAGTCCGATCACGTGGCCCCGTTCGTGCATGTCCTTGATCAGATCCTGATTGCGTCTGGATAAAATATTATAGGAATTGTTCGTCCACTGGAAAAAGAAGGTCGACGTAAAATCCATGCTGCTCTCCACCTTTGCCAGTGCATAGGCACGATCCACGCTGTACTCCACATCATGGCGCATGATGACAAATTTATCTGCCGTAAGTGCCTCTTCGTACCCTGCCTGATTACCGGTAGACTGAATGATTCTGATAATTTCTTTATAATCTTCGTAGGAAAACATTGTCCTTACCTCCATTGTCTGCAGTCTTATCTGTTCTTTTTGCAGCATTCCTGCAGATACGTCTGCCACTGCTCAAATACCGCATCCTCATTGGCCCTTTCGCTGATCTTGCGCGCCTCTCTGCCAAGCCGCTCTGCAAGCTCTCTGTCCTCAATGAGGCGCAGGATACCGTCTGTCATCGCCTTTTCATCCATGATTGGTACAAGCAGACCATTTACCCCATCTTCGATCAGGGTTTTTGGACCGCCGCAGGGACAGTCCGTAGAAACCACCGGAAGTCCCAGTGCCATGGCTTCCATCAGAGCATTGGGCAGTCCTTCCCAGTCTGAGGAAAAAGCGTACAGCGCAGCGTCTGCCAGATCCTTTTCCAGCGTATTGCTGCCGCCCATCAGCTTTACAAAATCCTCCGCATGATTTTCATGAATAATGGATTCCAGAATCTCCTTTGTACCGTCCTTGGAATCCGGTCCGTAAATTTTGAGCGTATAATCCGGATGTTTTTCATGAACCTTCAAAAAAGCCCGGATCAGCATCGGCTGATTCTTAAAGTCTACCAGACGGCCAGACTGAACGACATCCTTTGTCCGTACAGCCGGTTCCGGAACACCAACGTATTTTGGATTCAGCGGATTTAAAATAATTCTGGAATTTTCCTGTAAATACGGTGCAAAAAAAGCTTTTGCGCCCTCTGTCTGGAACACGCAGCCCGCCGCATGAGGAAACAGAAGCGGGATCCGAAGCTTGTCCGCTTTTTTATCATAGTGTCCCACCGGATCGGTACGCACGGAAATCACGACCGGGATACCCGTCCCGATTCCTGCCGCCAGCGCACGGTACAATACGCCCCGGGTAAAGGCAACGACGACGTCCGGCTTTTCTTTTTTCATAAAACGGCGCAGATACCAGATACGGCGCAGCATCTTGCTGATCCTGCTGCGGTTTTCGTCTTCTTTCGTCAGTCCGACATGAACTCTGCGGACTTTCTGATCCAGTGCAAATTCGTCCGTTCCGTACCATTCTGTCGCAATGACAACCTCATAGCCCTCCTTTGCAAAACGGTTCGCCAGATTACTCACCACGCGCTCCGCCCCGCCCTGCTGCAGGCTGTTTAAATGAAATGCAATTTTCTGCATCGGAATGTTTCTCCTGTTTTTCTCATGAAACAGAATCCTGCTCTGCAGGATTCTCATTTTGTCAGTGCCCCCGTAGTGTATCACATTTTGGAAAGCCCTGCAATCTGCAGGATTTTGTCCCGGTATGCCCTGTCGTCAAACTGATCTGCGCGCTCCTTTGCACATCTGGAAAGCTCCTGCAGCTTCGCTTCCTCTGTCAGCAGCTCTTCCAGAAGAGCCGCCAGTTGTTTTTCTTCCTCTGTAATTTCGTTTGGATCCAGATTTTTCTGATCGTCCATCACCGGAATCAGAATCCCGTAACGTTCCCGGAGCACTTCCTGTTTTCCAACGACGTCCTCAAACCGGTCGGACAGAATCTCTGCGGGACCGCTCATACAGTTGGAAAAAACGGCAGGGAGCCTGCAGCTCATCGCCTCAACCAACGCATTTGGAAAGCCCTCCATGCTGGAGGTTCCAACATAAAGACTGCCCGCTGACAGCCATGGAAATGGATTCTTCTGAAGTCCCGCAAAGCAGACCCGGTCAGCAATTCCCAGTTTTCCTGCCAGTTCTTTATATTCTGAAAAAGAACCGTCCCCGATGATACACAGCATCGCCTCCGGCACTTTTTCCCGGATCAGATACAGGCATTTGATCAGATGCCAGAATTCCTTGCAGTCATCCTCACGCCCCATGCTGACGATCACCTTTTTCCCGGTAAAATCGGGCATGTCCCCAGGTTTTTTTGCTGCATTTTCTGCGATCTGACTGCCATCGTAAGGATTGTACAACACCTCTGTATTTTCGATTCCAAGTTTTTCCTTTAACTCATGAGCAATCACCTCCGAACAGCAGATCACCTGATCGGAGCGCTTTGCAAACAGCTTTAACTTCGATGGGTTGTCCATATCCATATAGCTGCGGATTCCCGTCCAGATCTGCCCCCGCACCGGTGTCAGGACGTTAATCAGGTTCGCTGTCGGGCCAAAGCTGTAGGTCAGATCAGGACGCAGCTTTTTCTTTAGCTTCCGAAGCTTTACCGTTCTTTTTACGACATTGACCATTTTTTTCAGCTTCCCGTCCTGTGCCGGAACATCCAGATTTACAACAGAAAGTCCGTTTATATCATATGCGATATCCGCATCCGAAAACATGGCGATCGTCACTTCAAAATCATTCCTCAGAATCCGCGCTGTCCGCACGCAGACCCGCTCGAAGCCACCCTGATGCAGCATGGGTACAACCAGAAGGAGCCTTGGTTTTACCTGTTCCATAAGCCGTCTCCTTTCCCGGTACGGTAAAAAGCTTCCATCTCTTTTGCCTGTTCCTTTGCGTCAAATCCGGCTTTGCGGATTTCCGGCATGCGGCTGAACCGCTCTTTCTGCCGTTCCAAAAGCGCAAGGGCTGCCTGTGCCCAGCTCTCTGCAGAATCCTTTAGGCTTTTGGACTCCACCAGCTCTGTCAGAGCAACCTCCTGTGTAATCGTATCCGACATCAGGCACGGGAGCCCTGCAGCCTGTGCTTCCAGCACCGTTCCGGGCAATCCCTCATACAGAGACGGGAAAATAAACAGATCCATCGCCTGATAATAATCCTGCGGATTCCCCTGATTTCCGAGGAACTGAACGCTTTCTGTAATTCCAAGCTCTGCCGCCTTCTGCTTTGCAGGTTCCATGCATCCGCCCTCGCCGAGCAAAATCAGCTGCGCATCCGGACGGCTCTTTTTGATCTGTGCGAAAACCTCCAGCAAAAACAGGTGGTTTTTCATCTCATTAAAACGCCCCACATGCCCGACTGTCAGACAATTGCCCAACTCCAGTTTTTGCCGCATCTGTGCACGCATCTGACCGTTATAGGAAAACTTATCCACTTCGATCGCATTCGGCACCACGTGGACAGCTCCCTGCGCCCACGCCTTTTCCCCGAAAACTGCTTTTCCGGCAAGCTTGGAGCACGCCAGGCAGACGTCCGTTTTTTTCCAGAGATTTTTACGCATCCACTTCGTCATCATCCCTTTGACGCCGTCTTCTGTACCCGCGCTTCTGGCATGGGCTGCTGTCAGGGCGATTTTCGCACGCTTCGCTTCCGGCAGATAAATCGACGCAGTACTCGTCATATGCCCGTGCACACAGGCATACTCGGAATGCTCTTTCAAAAAGCTGCGCCACGCTGCCCGATACGGGATCCAGTTATAGACCTGAAACCGCGGCAGTCGGTAAATGTGTCCGCCAAGCGCTTCAATCTCTTCGTCAAAATATCCTTTTTTTGAGGTGTGCACTGCAAAATCAAACTGTACCCTCTCACGGTCGATATTTCGGTATAAATCCATAACCCGGCTTTCTGCCCCGCCGAGTCCCGTTGTTCCCAGCACCTGTAATACCCGAATCGGTTCTTTCATACGCTTCTGGTTCCTTTTTCTTTTTCTAATTTGCACGCCGATGCCTTTCCATCCGCTTATGCGTGCTGATTCTTTAATCGGCCAAGCCGCGCGGCAAGCCCTTTTCCGAACGCCAGCACATATTCCCGGATACGCGCTGTCATGCACTGTGGCCTTGCTTCCAGCTTAAAAAAATCGGAATACGGCACAATGTTTTCCCTGTTTGCGTCAAGCATCTCTTCGTAGGCTTTCAGCTCCGCTACCGTGGAATGGTTGGCATGAATGACGATCGTCGTCATTCCCTCCCGATCAGAAAATGCGTATTTCCGCAAAAAGGCAATCGGTAAAAAAGTCATCCCACTGCGCACATACGGCAAATCTCCAAACCCGTCCGTCACATGGGTAAACCCGAGCGCTTTGAGGGCACGCAGTGTCGTTTTGTCAAAGGTATGGCCCGGCGCCATGAACAGCTTCGTCTCGATGCCGCGATCCAAGAGCTTTTTCTGTCCGCTTTCCAGAAGCTGGTACTGCTCCTCATAGCTCTTCCCCGCAAACTCCGACTGGGCATTCAACGGGAAGCTCCCGCCTCTTTTTGTTGTATACACATGATGGCAGCCGTGCATGGAAAGGGTCCAGCCTTTTTCCTGCAGCTCCTGCATTTTTTTCCAGAACGCTTCCCGCGCCGGATCCACCGACAGCTTCGGATCAAGATTGTCCGGTACAATGCCTAACAGCGGATAACATCCATAGCGTTCAAACAGCTGTTCAAAGGCTTCAAAGCTTTTCCAGTCCATATCCGGTGTAATATCATCCATTCGAAATGCGATTTTCATACTCTTTTCCTTTTCGCTGCTGCACAGCTTTATTCCAGGAGCATTCCCGGCTCCAGCTCTATTTCCGACTCATAGTCTTCGACTAAAAGAGAGCCATCCACCGTCCGCACAATCAGCTTTTTGTCAAAAATGTCGATGATCTCGCCCGGTGCATATATCGAGAAGTCTAACATCTCATCAAAGGGATGTGCGCTCCATACCGTGATCTTTTCGCCGTTGCAGAAGCAAAATGCTCCCGGGAACGGTCTTGTCACGCCCCGGATCAGGTTATACAGATTCCGGGTACGATCATGGAAATCCAGCTTTCCGTCCGCCGCCGTCCGCTTATTGTACCAGCTGTCGAAATCTCTGGACTCCCGGTGTACGCTGACGGTTCCCGCCTGATGTGCCGCGATCAGCTTAGCGATCAGGCGCTTGCTGACCAGCATATTTTTATACTGCATCGTACGCACGGTATCATGAGGAGTGATGGCGCACATCTCGCTTGCAAAAACATTCGGGCTGTCCGCTTTTTCATCATACTGGAACAGGTTCAGATTAAAACGCGTATCTCCGAGAATGATCGACCAGTTAAGCGGCGAGCGTCCCCGCCCAAAGGGCAGATATGCACAGTTCCCGTGGAAACCGAATACACCCTCCGAAAATCTGGAAAGCACGAAGCCGGGAAGCAATCTCTGCCAGCCCATGGAAATCCCCAGCTCGAAGGTATTTTCCGCGAAAAATTTCGTCGTCTCCTCATCCTTTAAACCGTAAGAATGTGTTTCGTAAACCGGAATCCCGTACTTGTCCTCCAACCAGGAAAGTCCCTCATAGCCGGACACCTGATTGCCCGAAAGCACATCGGGATGAATCGTCACAACCAGATCCACCGGACAAAGCTTTTCCTGAACAAAGCGGACGATCTCCGCAGTTGTATCTTTTACACCGAATATAACAACTCGATAATGCATAAACTAATACCTCCTGTTTTGCGCAATCCTTGCCTCCAGCGGGACGCGTCAGCGGCATCTTCCGCTCCGACGCAGGGCGCATGTGGTAGCTTTTTAACGAATCAGCACATGCTGATTCGTTAAAAAGCCGTCCAAACCAATTGGACGGCTTTTCGTTCTTTTATTTTACAGATTTTCTTTATACCAGTCAATGGCAAGGCGGATTCCCTTTTCAAAATCATAATCCGGATCGTAGCCAAGCAGCTCTCTTGCTTTGCTGATGTCCGCGTTGGAATCCCGGATATCTCCCTTTCTGGCAGGACCAAAGACCGGCTCAATCTTTTTGCCCAGGGCTTCGCAGAGTTCATAATATAAATCGATCAGATATACTCTGCCGCCGGAACCGATGTTGAACGCTTCTCCTGCTGCTTCGCTCGGAGCCAGGCAGGCTTTTAAGTTCGCTTCGATGACGTTGTCGATATAAGTAAAGTCTCTGGACTGACGACCGTCTCCGTTGATGGTCGGCGCTTCATCCTTTAACAGCAGCTTCAAAAACTTCGGAATAACAGCGGCATACATGCCTTCCGGGTTCTGACGGCGTCCAAATACGTTGAAATAGCGCATGCCGTAAGTATCCAGACCGTACAGCGTCTTATAAAGACGACCGAATTCCTCGTCTGTCTTCTTGGTCAGGGCGTAAGGGGAAAGAACATGGCCTTCAATGCCCTCTTTTTTGGGAAGTCCGGGATGATCGCCGTATACGGAAGAGCTGGACGCGTATACAAACTTCTTTACGCCGTTCTGTCTCGCCGCTTCCATCATGTTCAGCGTGCCGACAATGTTATTCTGCGCATAGAAAATCGGCATTTCGATGCTTCTGGGAACGCTGCCCCATGCCGCCTGATTCAGCACATAATCCACACCCTCGCAGGCTTTCATACAGGTATCCAGATCTTTGATGTCGCCTTTGATAAAGGTATAGTTCGGATTACCTTCAAACATCTCCACATGCTTCGGATTGCCTGTGGAAAGGTCGTCCAGACATCTTACCTTATAACCGAGGTTCAAGATCGCCTCGCACAGGTTGGAACCGATAAAACCGGCGCCGCCTGTTACCAGAAATACACTGTCCTTGTCAAATTTCAAATCCTTATATCCCATGGATTTCCTCTCATTTCTGCCGCAGCCGCGGCACTGTATTTTATTCATGACAATAGAATGCTCGCAGAGCGTGCATTCTATTATTTCGGATAAACGATCCGCGGATTGCGCCATGATCCGGAAGTATTTTTGTCCTTCTGCCCCTGATATCCGATCCAATCAGTTGAAGGAAGCGATATTGTTGCCCGAGATCTGACCCGCTGTTCCGTAGAGCAGGCAGGATGCGATGGTTTTCGCATACAGGCTTCTTCCTTTTTCATTTAAATGAATGCCGTCTTCCAGATATTCATCTGCATTATAGGCATCCACTCCGAGATTGTCGTAAGCATCCACGCACAGCGTTCCCTGACCGACTGCAACGTCACAGGCAATGCTTGCATAATTGTAGAGTGCCTTTTCTCCCATATTTTTAACCGGGATCGGAAAATAGGACGCAAAGTTGGGGGATATGATCAAAATCTGTGCCTGGGGGAAGATTCCCTTTATTTCCAGTACCCCGCTGTTTAACGCCGTTCCAAAGCCCGTCCAGGGTCTGTCCGAGTTGTTGATCGGAGCCTGTGCCAGGAAGTCATTCATACCATAGGATAAAATTACCACATCGATCTGATCCTTAACATCCATCACTGCCTTGATATCGTCATAGGCTGCTTTTCCCTGCAGCATCTCCACATCCGTATCTCCTCGCAGAATAGAAACCATCTTTCCCAGGGAGCAGTCGCTGGCAGGGCCGAACTTGTATTCATTATCGTCCGGACTGATGGTTGCGCGGGTGCCGCCGATGGCACCGTTATAGACCGTCGCATTTTTCCCTTTTTGAGCAAGACATGCTGCAAGGCGTGCGGACACACCGGTATCATCCCGGTAGTTGCCCCAAATGCTGTCTCCAAGCACCAGGATCTTCATTTCGTCCCCGGAGTTATCCGTATTCTCCGCCTGCTGAACGTCGGTCTCCGTCGTCTGGTTTTCAGACACCATCTCCTGAGACTGATTTTCTGTCTCTGCAGCAGTCTGGGTCTCTTCAGCGCTTTGGGTCTCGGTAATGCCCAGCTGCGCCTTTAATTCTTCATTCTCCGCCGCAAGGGATTCCAGCTTGTTCTGATATTCCTTGATCTCTGCTGTATAATCTGTCGTCTGCCCGCATCCTGAAAGCATTGCTCCAATCAGCAGGGATGCTGTCAGAAGCAGACCGCATGATACTTTTGATAACCGTTTCATACATTCGTTCCTCCTCATGCCTGTTTCCATTAAGACAGCTTCAGTATATCCCCTTTGCAGCCAATCTGCAACGGACTTCATAGAATCTTAATCAATGTTTAAGTTCACCTGCGGTTTTCTGTGAGCAGATTTCATGCTCGCATGAAAATCTGCTTGCAGAAAGCTGCAGAGGGAGCGCCGTGATATGAGCAAAAGTGAGCTGCGCAGCAGCGGAAAGCAGCGCAGCTGCGATTCGCGACAATAGAATGTTAGCGAAGCGTACATTCTATTGTATTGCGAATGGCGCGGGTGAACTTACGGCAGTCGATGCGCGGTTTTTCCACCCGCCAGTTCGTACAAAAGCATCAGTCCGCTGACATAAAACAGCGGCAATCCATAGATCACATAGCGGGAAAGGCACATGATGATCATGGAGGTAGCAAATACGTTTGCTAACACAGCCAGCAGGGAAAATGCCGCCAGCCAGACCGCGTTGGAATTGTGATTTTTCCTCCATGCAAGGACAGCCAGCACGATATAGGCGAGGTACGCCGTCAGAGCATACCAGTTTAGCAGCGGGTGTACGACTGCGATGGACCGGATCAGTCCGTAGCAGGCGAGCGCCAGATAGTCATACAGCCATCTGCCCAGAACTGCCGGAAGTAAGGATTTCACGATGGTTGCCGCAATCCGGTCGGATTCCACATTTTCAGGAATGTAGTCTATAAAGCCCTCCCTGTCATGCAGCTGTCTCCAGGGCTCTTCGATCATTTCAAACTTGATCGCGTCATGCCATTTTTCCAGATGTGCTGCCCGGTTGAAAAAGCCCTCCGGCGCATCCTGATACGTCGCACCCTGTTCTTTTGCAAGTCGATAGGAAAGCTCAAACATAACTCTTGCGTCCCGATCGGCAATCCTTTCGGCATCCTCTTCGTCCGCCGCATACAGAATGTTTGCGAGCAGTCCGACGCTTCCAAACGTATTATTGATAAAATATCCATTAAAAACAAGGTTGTAGCTTTTTACGAGAAGCGTCCTTGTACCAAACGCCAGCGCAGTGCACACGACACAAATCAACAGGCGTTTCGCCAGCTTCTTTTTTTCTACGATCACGACGGCCCCTGCAAACACCAGCCAGAGCAGGATCGTGAACATCATCTGTCCGCGTACCAGAGACAAAAATAAGGATAACAGCAGGGAGGATAAAGCTGCTCCCCTCTGTCTTGTATACACCATCTTCATGCACTGCGCCGTAAACAGATAAAACAACGGCAGTCCCAGCGCTTCGCTGATGACGCCGTTCGACAAAACCAGTCCGCTCGCAGAAAACACCGGCGTGATAATGTGGGGCGCCAGTAAGATCAGGCACACCAGCGCTTCCATCCACTGCCCGAATGCAAATCGTTTTTTCAGGCTCTCCGCCAGCCAGATCACGGAAAACGCCGCCAGTCCGTTCTGCAGAAATCTCACAATATCAAGATACCTTGTCTCCCCAAACAGGCTGCGGAAAATCCACAAAAAGAAAGAGTACAGCGGCTCCCGGTGAATGTGCATCGCAATATACTGGTTGCTGTCATTATAGATCCCCGTTGTTCCAAGCAGCCACAGTGCTGCAAAAAACAGCACCGGAAGCAGCCAGGAAAACGGGAATTTTTTCCATTTTCGGATCATTTACACCTCTGATTATAATCTCCAGTACAGGCAGTCATCACGTGTCCATTCCTTGCGATTTAAGATGCCCTTAACATCTATAAGTACTTTTTTGCCGTTTGTCGGATTAAAGAAGCTTTCAATCGCTGCCTGATCCAATCCTTCAAATTCCTTATGGCATACGGCAATAACCAGCGCGTCCACATCTTTTACAGCACTCATATCCTGCAGCTCTACTCCATAGAGACGCTTCGCCTCTGCGCGGTCTGCAGTCTGATCCACCAGCACCGGCTCGATGCCGTACTCGCGCAGCTCTTTTACAATATCGATAACCTTTGTATTTCTGGTATCCGGGCAGTTCTCCTTGAAGGTAAAGCCAAGGATCGCAACCTTCGCATGCTTTACCGCGATATCTGCGCGGATCAGGTTTTTCACAATGTTTTCTGCGACATATTTGCCCATGTCGTCGTTGATGCGGCGGCCGGACAGAATGATCTGGGAATGATAGCCCATCTGCTCTGCGCGGTAGGTCAGATAATACGGATCGACACCGATGCAGTGTCCGCCCACCAGACCGGGATAAAATTTCAGGAAATTCCATTTGGTTCCTGCTGCCTTTAATACGCTCTGCGTGTCAATGCCCATCTTGTTAAAGATAATAGAAAGTTCATTCATGAACGCAATGTTGATATCTCTCTGGCTGTTCTCGATTACCTTTGCAGCCTCTGCGACCTGAATGGATTCTGCACGGTATACACCGGCTTCTACAACCAGCTCATAAACCTTTGCAACAGTATCCAGCGTTTCCTCATCCATACCGGAAACGATCTTTGTGATGGTTTCCAGACGGTGTACCTTGTCGCCGGGGTTGATCCGTTCAGGAGAATAACCGATCTTGAAATCCTTACCGCATACCAGTCCGGATTCCTTTTCCAGAATCGGCACGCATACCTCTTCGGTTACGCCCGGATATACGGTAGACTCGAATACGACAACGCTGCCCTTTGTCAGGTTTCGTCCCAGAATCCTGCTTGCACCCTCTACCGGAGTCAGATCCGGCGTATGGTCATCGTTTACAGGAGTAGGAACTGCTACGATATGGAATTTTGCTTCCCGCAGCTTTGTCTCATCTGCAGTGAACTCCACTTCCGTCTGGCGGATCACATCATCTCCAACCTCGTTGGTCGGATCAATGCCGGACTGATACAGTTTGATCTTTTCTGCGTTTAAGTCGTAGCCGATTACCTTGATCTTTCTGGCGAATGCGACTGCAATCGGCATGCCTACATAACCAAGACCTACCAGCGACAGTTTTTCCTCGCCTGCCAAAATCTTTTCATATAAATCCATTTTCATATCCTCGCTTTCCTGCGCTTTTCTATATGGTTTTTCTTTTTTAACATCTGGTTGCCCCAATCAGGCTCCCCAGCGTTTCGAGATACGCTGTTACGACCTGTCTGCGGTCAAAATGCGCCTCCACATAGGCTCTCGCCTGACGTCCCATTTCGGCCCGTTCCTCCGGAGTCAGCAAAAGGAATCTCTCGATGGTCTCTGTCAGGCTGTCCGCATTCTGGGGTAAAAATGCAAGCCCCGAAACACCGTTTTCAAAAATCTCCCGGCAGCCGTTTATATCGCTGGCAATCACCGGTCTTGCGGTCGCTGCCGCCTCCTGCAGGACATTCGACATGCCCTCGTGATAGGACGGATGGATTACCGCCTGACAATGCCGGTAAAACTCCGGCATATCGTCCCGGTAACCATAATAACGCACAATCCCTTTGGATTGCAAGTCCTCAATCATCGGCTCATAGCGCGCCCGCGTTTCTTCCTCGTAGGCGCCCAGCAGCTCGAACACCGTTTCCGGGTGCTTTTCATGGATCCGTCTTGCCGCTTCCAGCAGCTCCTCGATTCCCTTATCCTTCATGATCCGCATAACCGATACAAAACGGACAGTATCTTCCTTCGGATAGGGCATCGGCGGATGCTCCTCCAGGTTGACACCAGATCCGGAGATCACCCGGGTTTTCGTCCTTTTTTTCAGACAGCCCTTCTGCCGCATGAACGCCAGATTCTGCTCATTCTGGAAAAAGACGCAGCCCGCGCCGGACATTCCTGTCCGATACAGTAAAACGATCAGCTTTTGCAACGGTCCATCATGCTCCAGTGTCGTTCCAAGGCCTGTAATGTTGACCAGATAAGGTACCTTTGCAAGCCGACACGCCACACCGCCATAAATATTCGGTTTAATCGTATAGGTCAGCACCGCCGCCGGATGGATGGTCTTTAACAGCTTTCTGTAAAACAAAAGCAGCTTTCCGTCCTTCAACGGATTCATACCGCGGCGCTCCATCACCGTCTCATGACAGATACAGCCCAGTTTTTTGATTTTTTCCAAATACCCGGTATCCGGCACCGACACATGGACCTCATAGCCCTCCTGCATCAGCGCCATCAGCACTTCTTTTCGGAAATCATACAGCCCGGAATCGCTGTTTCCAAGCACCAGTACGCTTTGTTTCATCCTTCCTCGTTTCTGCTGCAGCTTTTTGTCAGCGAACCATAATCTCATTATATTTCATCATGATCTTCCCAACCGGATAATTTCCGATTTCCGGAACATTTGTCTGTCCTTCCAGATTTCTGACAATCATTTCCGGTACGCGCACGCCGCAGGCCCATGCATGGGGATAACCACCGCCAAATCTCGGATTAACCTCGGAAATATACCAGTTTCCGTCGATTTCAAACAGATCGATATCGATAATACCGCGAAAGCCCATTTTCTTTACAAAATCTGTAATCAGGGCGAACAGCTTTTCCTCCTGGAAGGATTCCGCCTTATCGGTTTCTCCTGCACGCATTTTCAACTTTTTCTTAACGAAAATAGAAACCACTTCGCCGCTGAGCATGTCGATGTAGACGTCTGCACCGTATTCCTGTCCGTTCATGAACTCCTGAATCATCAGTCCGTCCTCACGGCTACAGAGAAATTCCACTGTCTCCTGATCCTGAGCCATATGAATGTCCAGACTCGCGCTTCCGCTTTCCGGCTTGACAAAAACCGGATAGGTCAGCTCGCCGTTTTCCACCGCATGATAGAATTCCTTCCGATCCAGAAAGCAGCGTCCCGTCGCAAAGCCGAGTGCTTTGCAGGCTTCATACATCGCATATTTATGGAAGCAGATATCCACCTGCTTTGCGTCCGGCACGATCGGCACGGTTCCGACCTCCAGAAAACGCTCTTTATTGTCTGCAAGAAGAGACAACTCCGGGTCGATCAGGGAAAGTACACCCGTGATCTGTTTTTCCCGACAGATCTCAAGAATTTTGTCCAGATAACCGGGCTCTGTGATCCTGGGCACCAGCACATATTCGTCCGCTTCATAAATGGCGGGTGCGTAGGGGCTGCAATCCGTTGCGATTACCTTTCCTTTTCCGGCAAGGGCTTCTTTAAAATACTGCACGACCTTGTCTCTCGTGCCGGCGCTTAAAATCAGGATATTGATCATACGAATCCTCTTTCCGAGCAGATTATGCTCTGTCTTCTTCAGGCCTCCAGCCTCCCGGTTCTGTCAAGCCGCTCCTGCCTGATCCTGGCAAAATTGCCCTCCGCCTGGCTGGTATCCTCTGCGACGTCCGAGCGGTCGAAGACTACCTTGACGGTCAAAAATAAAACCTTCAAATCCATTTGAAAGGAAAGTCCCTTTACATACTCCACGTCCTTCGCAAGCCGTCTGTCCCAGTCCAGAAAATTTCGTCCCGACACCTGTGCAAGACCTGTCAGGCCGGGACGCACTGTATGGCGCAGAGCCTCTGTTTCCGTATAATACGGCAGATACGAAACCAGGAGCGGACGCGGACCGATAAAGCTCATGTCCCCTTTTAAAATGTTGAAAAACTCCGGCAGCTCGTCCAGACTCGTTGCCCGCAGAAGCTTTCCGAATTTGGTAAGCCTGTCCTTATCCGGCAGAAGATTTCCCTCTGCGTCGCGTTTGTCCGTCATCGTGCGGAATTTATACATTGTGAAAATTTTCTCATGCAGTCCCGGGCGCTCCTGCTGAAAGAAAATCGGACTGCCCAGCTTGCTGCGCACCAGAATACACAGCACCAGAAGAAGTGGGCTCAGCACTATGAGGATCGTCAGCGACAGCAGGATATCCAGCAGCCGTTTCATATACTTTGCATACATATTCTTTTCCTATTTTTCAAATACCTTACGGATAAGGGAGATAATCAGCTTCATATCCTCCGGTGTATTTTTGATATCGCTGGGCAGGCAGACACCGCGATTGAAAATATCCTCCGAAACGCTCCTGCCTTCCTTAACCTGAATGAAATCGCAGTCTGCAAAAACAGGCTGTAAATGCATCGGCTTCCAGATCGGGCGCGTCTCGATATTGTACTCTGCCAGGGCATCCATCACCTGATCGGGCGTCACGCTGCAGTCCGGTGCGATCGTCATGCAGGACAACCAGTTGTTTGCGTCTCCGTCTGGATTCATGGGATTCATCGTGATCGCTTCGATATCCGCAAACGCCTCTTTATACTGTCTGTAAATCTCATTTTTCCGGGCTTTATGCTCTTCCAGATGCAACAGCTGTCCTCTTCCGATTCCGGCTACCACGTTAGACATCCGGTAGTTATAGCCAATGGTGGAATGCTGATAATAACGGGCGGGATCCCTTGCCTGAGTCGCCAGAAAGCGGGCACGCCTAATCTTTGCCTCATCGCTGCACAGCAGCATACCGCCGCCGGAGGAGGTGATGATTTTGTTGCCGTTAAAAGAAAGAATGCCATAATCTCCAAAGGTTCCAAGCTTCTGCCCTTTAAAGGAGCTTCCCAGCGCTTCCGCAGCATCCTCGATCAGCGGAACCTGATGCTTTTTGCAGATATCGCGGATGCGGTCGATCTTAGAAGGTGTTCCGTACAGATGCACAGCGATGACAGCTGCCGGATGCGGATATTTTTCAAAGGCTTTTTCCAAAGCGACAGGATCCATATTCCAGGTGTCGGGTTCTGAATCGATAAAGACAGGCTTTGCCTTTTCATAGCAGGCAGGATTTACGCTTGCAGCAAACGTCAGGGACTGTGCAAACACAACATCCCCTTCTTTTACGCCCGCCAGGATCACTGCCAGATGGATCGCTGCGGTTCCTGCAGACAGAGCCGCCGCATAACCGCCGCCAATATAGTCTCCCATCTCCTTTTCAAAGGCATCCACGTTGGGACCAAGGGGTGCTACCCAGTTCGTATCAAATGCACTCTGTACAAAGGCCTGCTCTTCTCCGTGCATTGTGGGGGAGGACAGATAAATCCGTTTTCTTTCCATCTCGTTACCTCTTTCTTATTTCAGGCTTATTTTTCTTCCAAAAGCTCCAGCATACCCGCCGCCGGGTGCATGAGAAATACTACTCTGCGTCCGCCGATGGCCGGAGCAGGCGTCGGTTCATCGATTCGAATGTAGCCGTTTCCCTCCAGCTCTGCCAGCTCTTTTTCAAAATTCTCTGCTTCGTAGCAAAGATGATAGGGTGCATTTTTGTAGGTCCTGATCAGTCCGGAAACCACGGAATCCGGCGCATAGGGGCTCACCAGTTCGATCCGGTAGCCGTCCTTTTGCAAAAACAGGATGTCCACCTTGCGGATTTCGTCATGCGTCCATTCGCCCTCTGCAATATATCCAAGCGCTTCAAATGCCGCCTGTGCTTTCGGACCTTTTTTGACCAGATACCCAATATGATGTATGTTCATCGCTTCTCCTGATAATGATACGTCGGCACGACCTCGTGAATCAGCGGCCGGATATCTTTATTTTCTTCTTTAGATGCCTCTTCCAGCTGCTTTAACTGCTGAAAGAACAGCCGCTCGTCCAGCTCGATCGGTCTGCCGATATGAATCAGCTTATTGTCCGTATCCTGCAGTCCTTCTTCCTTCATCAGAAGCTCTTCATAAAGCTTCTCTCCCGGGCGCAGACCGGTAAAGACGATTTTGATATCTTCACCGACACGATAACCGGACAGACGGATCAGGTTCTTTGCAAGATCCAGGATTTTGACCGGCTCGCCCATATCCAGGACGAAAATTTCTCCGCCCTTTGCATAGGCGCCCGCCTGCAGCACCAAAGACACTGCCTCCGGAATGGTCATGAAATACCGGATGATGTCGGGATGCGTAACTGTTACCGGACCTCCTGCCGCAATCTGTTTTTTAAACAGCGGAATAACACTTCCGTTGGAGCCGAGCACGTTGCCGAAACGAACTGCTACAAACTCCGTCTCATAATGGCGGTTGAACGTCTGCACGATCATCTCGCAGATTCGTTTGCTCGCGCCCATGATGTTCGTCGGGTTCACCGCCTTGTCTGTCGAAATCATGACGAACTTTTTCGTGTGGTTCTGTGCCGCCGCCATAGCGGTTTTCCAGGTGCCGAATACATTGTTTTTGACCGCCTCGTTGGGGCTGTCCTCCATCAGCGGCACATGCTTATGCGCTGCTGCATGGTACACGATATCGGGATGATACGTTTCAAACACATAGTTGATCCGGCTCGTGTTGCGCACGCTGCCGATCAGAACCACCAGATTCAGCTCCGGATACTTTTCCTTCAATTCCTGCTGCAGGTCGTAGGCATTGTTTTCATAAATATCAAACACGATCAGCTGCGCAGGCTTGTGACCGGCAATCTGACGGCACAGCTCGCTTCCGATGGAACCGCCGCCTCCTGTAACGAGCACAACCTTATTCTGCACATATCCCAGAATGGAATCGATATCCACGCGGATCGGTTCCCTGCCCAGCAGGTCTTCGACCTCGACGTCCCGCAGCTTGCTGACGTTGACTTCGCCGTTTACGAGCTGATACAGTCCGGGAAGGCTGCGCAGCTTGCAGTTTGTCTCTTTACAGATTTCCAGGATATCCTTAATCTGCGCCGGAGACGCAGAGGGGATCGCCAGAAAAATTTCATCAATATCGTATAAATCTGCGGACTCTATGATCTTGTCGCGGCCTCCAACCACCTTGATGCCCTGAATGAAGCGTCCCCATTTATTTTTATCGTCATCGATAATACAACGGATCACCATTGTAGAGAAGTTGCTGGAAACGATTTCTTTGATGATCGTATTGCCCGCCTCGCCGGCACCGATGATCATGACAGAAATGCTGTTTTTGCGGTTCTGCAGCTTGTGCTTGCGGCTGCGGAAAAAACGGTAGGAAAAACGGCTGGCAAACAAAAAGGTCAGCAGGAAGAAGAAATACAGAAAATAATAGCTGTCCGGAACTGCTTTTCCCTCCATTCGGAACAGGTTGATCCCTGCGCCGTTGACCGCACTCGTCACAAGACATGCCATCACAAGGTTTTGAAGCTCTGTCTCGCCTGCAAATGCCCACAGGCTGTGATAGAGACGGAACAGATAAAATACGAACAGTGCGATCACAATCCCGATGGGCAAAAAGTGGCGGATCGGCAGCAAAAACGCTGCCGGTACTGTACTCACGTCAAAATCATACCGGATCAGGATCGCCAGATAGCTGGCGGCGATTACACTGATAATATCGTATACAATTAACGCTGTCCTGCGATAAAACAGCTGATAATTAAAGGGTTTTTTCTTTTTGCCTTGCATTTCTTTCTTCCTCATTTATCGTGATATCCCGTCAGGCAGCATGTCTGTAGGGGCAAAAGCTCATCAGGGGTGCAAGCAGCGCCATCGCGGAAAATCCGAGCGGATTGCAGGGATGGAACAGCCATTCCACCAGCCCCGCGACGCAAAAGCCGAGCATGACAGCCAGCGGCAGTACAGCATATGCGTCCTCCCGAATCTTTTTAATCGCATATGCAAACATCAGGCAGATGCTTCCGGCTCCGAAACACAGGAAGTAAATGCCGACGATCAGTCCGTGATCATGGATGACCTGCAGATAGGTGTTATGGGCATGGACGCTAATGGAGCCGTCCGGCAGCAAAACGCCCATTTCCGTATGTCCCGTCGCATTCCAGTTGTCCATATACGACCGGAAAATTTCCAGACGTCCGTTGGAGAAATCCTCTGCGTCCGACATGCCTGCCTCATCCTGCGCAGACGCTACCAGCACGTCATTTTTTACAGAAGGCTTACCGATCACTGCATTGCAGAAAAGCTCTGTCTGTTCCGTCAGCTCGGAAGCATCCGAAAGGAGCTTATTTTCTATGACATATTTGAAATAGGAGACCGACATATAGGCGTCAGAATCCTTCGGATCGTCCTTGTGAATCGCGGATGCGGAATCCTCGATCTCATACAGATACGGATCGTTATAGAGTGCCGGAAGCAGCCGGATGCCGGAATAGGTCATCGGCAGACAGATCACAAACGCTGCAATCATATAGACAAGCGCCCGGAAAATTTCCCGGATTTTCTGTCTGTATACAAACACCGGCACAAAAATCAGCAGCACTGCGGTCATTACCAGCACCGCCAGATAGCCGGTTCTCGACAGCGTTAAAAACAGCAGCGAAGCTGCGATTCCGTACAGCAGAAACGTTCCCCACAAATCCGCGGGGCAGCTGTTTTTCGCATTCTTTTTGCGGAGCGGCTTATGCTTCATCCCTTTGGCATTTTTTGTGCTGTTTTGGGGCATGCCCTCCGACAGTTTGACGAACAGCCGCACCGTCAGCACACAGAGCACCAACGTCAGATAAGTTGCTGTAATCGTTACAGTGTGAAAAACAAAATTATATCTCGAATACACCCACGCGCGGAACGGTCTTCTCGCAAATGCGAACACGACTGCCAGTGCAAAGTTTAACATCACGCCATTGCAGAAGTTATTCAACAGGTGTTTCTTTTTGTTCCAGCCCAGATAAAAAACATAGTAAAGTGCAAATACGACCGCCAGATAAATCGGCCAGAGGCGCGTATTTCTGAAAATCACCAAAAGCGCCATAAATCCAAACAGCACTGCCGTATAGACGCGGTTGACACTGCCCTCGACCAGCTTTTTGGCGCGGATTCGTGCTGCCAGCTCTGCCAGAATCAGAACGAAGAAAAAGACGATCAGCCCTTCCAGAAAAATCTGTTTGCCAAGCAGCTCGTTGGTCTGCAGGGCTTCCTTCTGCGTCAGCGACTGCACTACATACCAGATTCCACCGGCGATCAGGCCCATCAGTGCCCTCAGTCCGCCCTTTTTGGAAAACAGAACTGCAGGAGATACCATCGTCAGAATCAGAAACGCCGCCCACGAAAGTACTTCCCGATACGCGAGGTTCTGTTGATTTTGGTACAGCGCGTTCATATAATGAATGCCGCCCAGCAAAACACCGGCAAACGCCGCCGCCTGCAGCCAGTCCATCCCCTGCTCTGTCAGCATTTCTTCAAACGGTGGATGGTATTTGCTGCCACGCCGCGAAAAAAGCACCCAGGCAGAAAATGCAAAAAACAGACCGATTCCAAGTCCGTACACGATCAGGTCATCCGGCTTGCCTCCAAATACCCTGCGCCCATAGACCTCCCAGAGCAAAACTGCCGTGCCCACAGTAATCAAAGGTCCGGCTGTCACCCAGTGGACAAAGCGCCATGTGATTTTATTGTTGAGTTTTGGCTGTTTCGGACTCAGATATACCGCAGCAAGGATAAAAGCTGCCGCTACAACGCACAGCATTGTCTTGAAAATCGTCATCACTGCCGCAGACGGCTTGTCGGTGTAGACCAGACGCATGACAATATTCTGTGTCTCCATCTGAGTCGAAGTGCTGTCTGCGAGGACATAATAGCTGCCAAAGCAGGTCAGCCCCGTTTCCCCTGTATTTTCATAAGAAAGCTCCAGCGGCTCCGACTTACCCTGCAGCTGCCAGACATAAGCCGTCCCCCTCGTCGTATCGATTCCCAGCGGAATCCGCACAAAGCCGGGCACTTCGTCCGCTTTGAGTTCAAAATCCCGGTTAATCAGCATTTCGTTATTTTCATCGTAAACGAGCAGATGATAATACTCCCCGGCAGATTTTGGAGATGTCACATACAGCTCCAGATAACGCAGATAATCGCCCTCTGCAATCAGCACCTGCTGAACCTGCTGATCCTCCCGCACCTCCACGGTTCCCACGGGATTTTCTGCACCCGCCAGAAGCCTGTCTTTTTCCAGCAGTTTTCCCGGTCCCAGCAAAAAAAGAACCGCTGCCAGATAAAACAGAACGATATAAATAATTGCCTGATATGCTTTAATCTTTCGATTCATGAAAAGCCTTTCCGAAAAGGGAACCATCCGGCAGATTTCCGGCAGCCTGTTTTTCTGCTTTTACGCAGGATTTCCCACTTTTTCCATTATCTTTAGAAGTATAACACACTCCGACACAGATTGACAAGTAAAGGGGCAGGGCGAACCAGAAAATCAGGACGTAACGTACCAGATAGGTCGGTCCTAACAACACCGTCAGAAGATTCAGGCAGACCGGTGAAAATACCGCCGCCTTCCTCCAGTTTTCGGACGCGATCAAAAACAGTGTGCCGAGCACGTAACACCAGCACAGCGCTCCCGGCGAAAAGGGAAGGGAAACGACCGGTATTTTGTGCACTGTATCCGTCCAGGAAAGGATTTCATACCAATGCTCCAGCCACGGCAGTTTGGAATCCCGCCGTCCGGGTCCTTCCGTTTCACAGGAAAAATAAGAGCTGCTTTCGTAGCATCTTGTGCCATTGTATATATCAATATCCGCGCCCGGATACCAGAAGCCATAGGAGGTCAACAGCCAGGCGTTTAAGTACGTTGCCGGTGCTTTTATCCCGATTTTCAGCCAAAGCTTTAAATATTTGCCCGGATCGTTCTGAAAGCTTTCTGTCACAAATCCCGCCTTTACCAGATCGGAAAGCTTCGGCTGATACAGCTGCAGGGATTCCTCCGGTAAAATTTCAAACAGCGTTTCCTGATCTTCCTCTGAAAACAGCTCCGGGCTGTAGTTCCACGTCCGCGCAAGCTGCTGAATCGGCACGGTCAGGCTTTCCATCGCATTCGTGCTCTCCGGCTTCAGGACAATGTTTAAGCCACTCTGTAAAAGAACATACGCCCCCAAAACAACGCCTGCCAAAAGCACTGCCTTTTTCCGACTGCTTTTCTGTACCAGAAAAAACAGGATCGGTAGAAACAATACAAGGACGATCACTCCATTGCTGCGGAAAACTGCCATGACCAGCAGGGCGAATGCCAGTGCCGGAAGGGATGCGGTGCTTAAAGGAAAATGACTGGCTTTGGGCATTTCGGCGTCTGCTACAGCTTTTGACCGAGCGGCGCTGGCTGTCGATGATACCACGTCCGCGTGCGCAACAGCAACTTCAGCTTCTCCCCTCCTGCTGCATCCGCCACGCTGCATCCTGCACAGCAGCACCAGCACTGCCAGCATTCCTGCCGTATACGGTGTGTCCTTGCTCGTGCACAGCACATACATCGGGACGACCGGGAACAGTCCGTAGAACAACAGCCCGCTGACTCGTCCTGCCCTGGTTCGAAGCTGCTGTATGGTCCAGCCAAGCAGCATCGCCATTATCGCCATTTGTGCAAGCACATAAACGCCGATCCCGCTATTATAGCTGCCCGTCAGCTTCTGAATGCCGCTTACCGTTTTTCCAAGCATCAGTACATGTAAAAGGGGATGTCTTGTCACATACTGTCCGGTCAGCACCTCCTGCAGCTCTTCCGTCGCATCATAGGCAAAAAAGCCTGGATAGACCGCAAGGAAGACCGGCAGCCAGCATAGGAACAGGATGATGGTATAGCGGAGGATCGGACTTTGGAACAGCTTCTTCCAGCCCCGCTGCAGTTGCTGCCCGGCATCCGGCGCTTTTTTGTTGCTGTGCGATACCAGCCTATCGCCTGACGCCTCTATGCCGGTCAGCTTTTCCACCACCAGATAAAACACCGGTGTCAGCACACAGGCCATCAGAAATGGGATCAGCCAGCTGTACAAATCCGTTACTGCTACGTTTCCGTTTCGATCCAGCTGACTGCCCCAGTTTGCACTGAATCCGCAAAAAAAAGCCCCTGCTGCGCTGCAAATAAGCGTGGGATATTTAATTTTCCGATTCCTCTTCTTCTCCACCAACGATCTCCCTTACCACAAACTGCGGCGCATGATTGAGACAGATGTACATTCTTCCGACATATTCCCCGATCAGCCCCAGCATCAGCATCAGCATTCCGCCGATAAACATGATCGACGCCATCAGCGCTGAAAATCCAATCGGAACACCCGGAAGCACCAGCTTTTTAATAATCGTATAAATTCCGTACAAAAATCCCAGTCCGGCACAGCCCACACCCGCCATCGTTGCGATCCGGAGGGGCTTTTCTGAAAACGCTGTAAATCCGTTAAACCACAGCGCCAACAGTTTTCCAAAGGTGTAGCCGGATTCGCCGACCATTCGATCCCGATGTTCTACCGTCACATTGACAATATTTCTGGTTGCACGAAGCACCAGTCCAATGACATAAGGGAACGCATTTTCATATTTCAGCATCTCTTCCAGTACAAAGCGTCTTGCGGCAAAATAGCTGGAAATAAACAGATCCTTTGGTTTGTTCAGCATAAAGCAGAGCATCCAGTCGTTGACCCTGCTTCCGAAATTCCGAAATGCGCTGTGATGCTTGTGCTCATATTTTGCATATGCAACGTCTGCGCCGTTTTCCAGCGCAGCCAGAAGCTTTCCGACTTCGTTTGCAGGCGTCTGACCGTCATCATCCAGACAAACCAGGATGTCGCCCTTTACCTGATGAAATCCCGCCATCAGTGCCGCATGCTGTCCAAAATTTCGCGCCAGATTTATCCCCTTGATCCGTTTATCCTTGCCGCACAGCTCGCGGATTTTTCCAAAGGTATCGTCCGGCGAGCAATCGTTGACCAGAATGATCTCATACTCATACCGCTCCAGCTCCCCCATCGCTGCTTCGATTTCGTCCACCACACTGCCGATCGTTTCCGCTGACCGGTAGCACGGGATTACAAAGCTGACTAACTGTTTCTTCATACTTCCTCCTGTATTGCCGCAGATGCGGCTGTTTACCTGTTTTCCTCAAACAAAATCGCCATCAGCAGCATATCCCGATAAACGCCGTTCTGCAAAAATTCATCCTTCAGGCATGCCTCCTGCACAAACCCGGCATTTTGGTAGCTTTTGACTGCCCCGACATTATCCGCGAACACGCGCAGCATCAGCTTGTGGAGCTTTAACACATCCCGCGCGTAATCTGCTGCAAGGCGGGCTGTTTCCGATCCGATTCCTCTGCCCGCAGCGTCCGCTTCTCCGATAAAAATTCCATATTCCGCTTTTTTATTGTCGTGGTCGATGTCCCGGAAATATACACTGCCTACCGGTCGATCATTATTTTTTTCACAGATAATAAACTGTACGACATGACCGGTTTCCACCTGGGTGTGCATCCAATTTTCATGGCTTTCTTTTGTAAAAAGCTTCTGATAGATAAAATTATGCCGGACGCGATCCTGATTCCGCCACGAAACAATCCGGTCCGTATCCTCCATCGTGATCGGCCGCAGATAAATCTGCTTTCCCTCAATCTTCTGCATCAATCTCTTCTCCCCGAAACATTTCGTTTATGCGCTCTTCTGAAAGGAACTGATAAACCTCAACCCCTTCTCCTGCAGAGCCGATCCGCAGCAGCATTCCGGGTTCTCCCCGTTCCTCCAGATATTCTGTCAGCCAGGACATATCCGTGCCCTCGTCCGCCAGCAGACAGACCTTCTCACTGCTTCTGGCCGCTTCTCCCATGGAAGCATATCCAAACGCTGACAGCTTCTGCTTCGTCAGCGGGCTTTTTACCAGCCAGCCGCCCAACAGATCATAATTGAACGGTTTATCGCGGTCCAGCATAATCTTCTCCGAATACGCCACCGTCGAATACACATCCTCTAAAAACAGCGTCGAAGCATGTTTTTCGCAATACGCAAACACGTCCTCGTTTGTCTGGTTTACCGTCTCCCTGCGTGTCTGCTCCTGCGCCACACCCTGCCACATGCCCGGAACCCGGAGAATACAAAGCAACAGGATAACACCGCAGACTGCAGCGGTCATGACAGTGTGAATACGTCCGGTGCTGCGCGTGTTGATGCCGGGCGCGGCTGTGCTCGTTGCCGTTCCCCACAGCCCAGCCGCCAGCAAAATCTGTGCCAGATACAGCGGATGGGTCACGCGATCCACCATCCGTCCCTGCATCAGCAGATAGCTCCACAGCATTCCGCCGACACAAACCACAAAAACCGGCTGCCGGAAATATCTTCGGTTTCCTTTCTGTAAACAGCAGGAACACCATGCAAAAACAACTGCCAGCCAGACAAAGTTCCAGGGCAGGTCGCTTTTCGACAACCAGTTTTCATGTGCCAGCCGCCAAATTGCTTTTTTTACCTGCGATAGCACCGATTCTTTTGCGTCTGTTTTCTTCGCCTGCACCGCCAGGGAAGAAAGCATCTGCGTGTCGATCTCATCCGCCGCCCCAAAGTTATAGTTTTTGAGCATCTCCTGCAGCGTCCTGGAAACACCCGTCTCTTCATAGGCTTCCCGGTTTTCATCGTATTGCTCAATGAAATCCAGATGGTAATCATATAATATCGTGCGCTCATCGAAAAACTGTCGGAAATCTTTCCAGTTCGGATCGGAATAGGCAAGCACGTCAAGCCCGTAAAAAACACCCATCCCGATTACCAGCGCTGCAAACAGTCCAAGATAATGCCGCAGGCTTTCTTTGGAAAAAATCTGTTTTTTCCTGCCCCAGGTGCAAAGACCGCCAGCTCCTGCAAGCGGCAGACACAAAAGCGCCATCTCCGGACGCAGGCAGAAAGAAAGCCAATAAAGCAAAAGCGCCCGGAAGCGTTCTTTGCCCTTCGCCGTAACAACCCAAAAAATCGCCGCGCCCGCCAGCATCCCTGCCGTGACCGTGTACTGCAGATACACGAGGTGACTGCCCATCGTTGCGAACCAGAACAGAGCCTCCGCAAGGAGAAGCACCCCTTTTACGCCCAGCCGCTCGGCAGTAATATTCCATGCGCTGCATACCGCAGGCTCTGCCAGACGCGCGGCGGACGCTGCACTGCACATCCCTGGTGCAAAAGACGCGCCATCACGTGCTGCCCGCTCCTCGTCCACCAGCACGGTGCTCCTGTATCCGACCGCCCAGATACTCCCAAACTGGCAGAAAAGCAAAAACGCGCCGAATACCGGGATCGAAAGCCCCCGGTACAACAGCGCAAGCAATGCTCCCAGCGGATACAACAGCTGCATGGTATGTCCGTCCGGCGTACCGGTATATACGCCGGACAGAATATCTTTTATCAGCACATCGTCATTCAAATCATAATAAAAGTCAAAGCGCGCCGCTAAAATCCCCGCCAGGATCAAAGCCATCGCAAGCGACAGTATGCAATTTTCGTGTTTTTTCAAAAACTGCTTACCTGCCATAAAACGCCTTCACCTGATCCGCCACAAATGCTGCCTCTTCCGCCGTCAGACCATAGTACATCGGCAGGCGCAGCAGGCGCTCACTTTCCTTTGTCGTGTAGACATCCTCTCCGTTGAAGCGTCCATATTTGATTCCTGCAGGTGCGGAATGCAGCGGCACATAATGATAAACCGCCAGAATATCCCGTTCCTTCAAATAATTGATCAGCTCCTGGCGTTCGTGTTCGTCCGCCGTCTTGATATAGAACATGTGGGCATTATGGACGCAGCCCTCCGGAACCACCGGCAGCTCAATCTTGCCTGCCTGGGCAAGTGGCGTCAGCAGCTTATAGTACTCATTCCAGCGCGCCAACCGTGCCTCATTGATCTGATCTGCCATTTCCAGCTGTGCATACAGATATGCCACATTTAACTCGCTCGGTAAATAGCTGGAGCCGAACTCCTGCCAGCGATATTTATCCACCTGACCGCGAAAATATTTGCTTCGGTCAGTACCTTTTTCCCGGATGATCTCTGCACGCTCCACATGCTCCCGATCGCGGATCAGCAGTGCACCGCCCTCCCCCATGCTGTAATTTTTGGTTTCATGGAAGCTGTAGCAGCCATAATCACCGATGCTCCCGAGGGCTTTCCCTTTATAAGAAGCCATCACGCCCTGCGCCGCATCCTCAATCACAAGAAGGTTGTGACGCTTTGCGATATCCATGATCGTATCCATTTCGCAGGCTACTCCGGCGTAGTGCACCGGCACGATGGCCTTCGTCTTTTCGGTGATCGCTGCTTCGATCTGTTTTTCGTCAATATTCATGGTATCCGGACGAATATCCACAAAAACAGGCACGCCGCCCCGCAGCACAAACGCATTTGCCGTGGAAACAAATGTGTAAGACGGCATAATAATTTCATCCCCCGGTTTGATATCCGCCAGAATCGCGGCAAGCTCCGTCGCATGGGTACAGGAAGTCGTCATCAGGCACTTCGCCGTTCCGGTTTTTTCTTCAAACCAATGACTCGCCTTTTTGGTAAATTCCCCGTCTCCGCAGATCTTCTGATTTTCCACTGCCTGGCGCACATATTCGTATTCCCGTCCCGTAAACGGAGGTACATTGAACCGGATTTTTTCCCGTCCGGTAAAGGGAAGCTTCTTTTCTTCCATGGCTGATTCCTTCTTTCCCAAAAGCGGTTTTGCAGTCCGTTTTTTCGACCGCACTGCGCTGCTTTTATCTTTATTCATAAATCTGATAGGTTCCGTTATCCAGCTTCATTTCATAGGCATTCTGCGCCAGAAACTCCTGCAGCAGCTCCCATTTCTGCGCTTCCTGTGCATCCTCTGTGTCCACCTTTCCGGGACAGAGGATCACCAGCGGCTTTTCTCCCGCCTGGGACAACGCTTCCAAATCTGTCCGCATCGTCTCTGCCGGGTAAGTATTCATATCCGGCCAGTCGTGGGACAGCGCCGAGGGCAGATCGAACAGCCAGCAAAAGCCCGGCACATCGCCAAACGTCAAAAGCCTGCTGTTTTCCTCCAATTCATCCGCATGCTCTGCGTAATAATCCACAACATCCTGCAGCTGCTCTGCATTTGCCCGATTCGTTTTTGCACCGGAAAGCTTTTTGCAGTTTACAACCCGGGTATCCCGCTTTTGTCCCTCGATGCTGTCCCGAAAAACCGCACGCACGCCAAAGCCCGTGCTCTGTATCAGAAAAACAACCGCCACGCACACCAGCATCGCCCGGCACGCAAAGCTATACGGCAGGCGGCGCAGCTTTAACAAAAGCCGGTAGCCCATCCAGAAGGTCACCGGAGCAACCAAAAACAGGTTATTCATATTCGGATATGTTTCGTTGTTGCTTCCGATCGGCGTGATCAAAATGACCAAAAGCACCATCAACGACAACAGCTTATCCCTCCGAAATACCAGCGGATCGGCAAGGGTCCAGATACACAGCCCGATTGCCACATATAAAAGCACCATACACCACTCAAATACGCTCCAGTAAAAAGCGTACTGCAGGTTGAACATGCCGCGTCCCCATAAAAACCGCAGCAGCACCGGAAGCATGCATAGATACAGCACCATCTTGCCTTTTTCGAATTTTCCGGGGAAAAGGAAAAATAAAACCGTACCTAAAAGCGCTGCGATCCCCAAAATCAACACCCATTTAAACGCTTCTACATAAGCAGATACAACAGAAGTAATCATAGAAAGGGATGAATACGTCTCATCCGTTCCGGAATATCCGGCAAGCCCGACAAGCATCTTCGGATATGCATCAAACCTAAACTGCAGGCTGATCGCAAGAAAACCGACAAGAAATGCCGCCACAAAGCCGATCACACAGGCAGCGACATCTTTCCAGATCTCCGCCGCTTTTTTCTTTTTCAAAATGCCATAATAAAATACCGCGATAATCAGCGCACATTCTACGATGTTAGGCAGGCGCGTCAGCACAGAAGCGCCCAGACACACGCCAGCAAATGCCATCCATTTGCGATTCTGCCAGATCAGTCCGCGGTATAAAAGCACCGTTCCGCACAAAAACAGGAAAAACGTCAGGTAATTATACAGGCTCGTCGTCGGAATCCAGCACAGGCTGATTGCCGCGAATTCACCCAGAAACGCCATCCAGGACGGCATTTTGCCTTTCAGGAAAAAATACGCCAAAAGCGCCATGGCGCTGACGAAAAGTCCCGTATAAAAACGCATTCCCACCAGGCTGTCCCCAAAGGGCAGGCGCATCAAAAACGCCCCGAGCACATTTGCAAGATAGGTCGCAACCGTCCACTCCTGCCCCGCATGCGGGAAAAAGCGGTAATTTACCAGACCATAGCAGGTGTCCGTCAGTTCGATTCCCTGTGTAATTTTTAACAGCGGATACAAAAACAGTATCACCGGAAACAAAATTGTTCCCAATCGTTTTGCTTTTTCTTTCACGCTCTCTTTTTTCCTCCAAAAAACCTTTCCCTACTTTGCAGCAGACCTGCCTCAGCTTTTTCCAATTCTATCGAACACGCACAGCCGCAGCCGCTCGATTCCGATACAGACCACAAAAACGATGACGGACTGCACCAAAAGCACAAGAAGCATCCGTCCTGCAGTTACGCCCGTCTCACCCGGAACGATGTTCCAGAAATCCCCAAGTCGTCCGGTCAGGGCGTTGACCCACGCAAACCAGCGCGGTGCAATATCCGTCTGTTGATGAATCAGATAAACCCCGAATACCGCAGGGCTCCAGAACCGCACCATATCTGCAAAACGCCCTTCTTTTACCTTCAGGACAGCAAACGCGCCAAACAGCCCTACCGCCGCAAGATAGACAAACAGTGCATTATAGTGAAATGGAACGGACGCATAATAGGTCAGTCCCGTCAGTCGTCCCGCCAAAGGAAGCAGCAAAAGCTCCAGCATAAATGTCCCCAGCGTGCAGCCTGCATACAGCGCAATATTTTTGGGGAAGCTGTTCAAACGCGGTATCCCGTATTTTTTCAAATAACCGCCGGTCAGGTACAGCACTGCAAACCATCCGAAGTCATATCCGAAACGATCCAGCGCAAACTGCAGCGGGCTGAAGGATTTTCCGATGCAGAAAAAGAACAAAAGCGCCGCCAGCAGCTGCTGCATCCGCCTTTTGGAAAGGGCTTCCAGCCCTGCGTTGAAAAATGGAGACAGCAGGCACAGCACCACATAAGCGCTCACGAACCAGTAATGTCCGGACTGCACCGGAAAAATACTGTTCCAGATGTGGTAAGGATTGAGAACCTTCGACCACGAAAGGACACCGACAAGTGCCAGAACCGGAGGAATCAGCACCGTATAAAACAACGTCTGAACCAGCACCTGCGCCACACGCCGGAAGGAAAAGGTACAGGAGGAAAGAAAATATCCGCTGATCAGCACATAAACGTTGACTGCGACAATGCAGACTGATTCTGTCACAAGGGACCAGACCCCGGCGCCCGTCACAGGGCTTCCGACATCCAAAAGCAATCCGCTGTTCGTGTTCCAGTGCAGGATCACAACCATGAACATGGCAATGATCCGAAGCAGCTCAAAATTTGCCTGACGTCCGGGCTTTCCCATGTCTCCTCCTTTCCAGGCGCGCGGTGTGTTCCAAAAGTGCGCAGCGCGCATCAGCGTTCCCGTTCGATCTCCCCGTGCTCTACACGGTAAACAATATCGCATTTTTCGATCGTCTGCAAACGATGTGCAATAATAATCAATGTCTTATGACCATGCAGGCTGTTGATGGATTCCATGATCGCAGCCTCTGTATCGTTATCCAGTGCGCTGGTCGCTTCATCCAAAACCAGAACCTCCGGATCTTCAAACAGCGCTCTCGCAATTCCGATTCTCTGACGCTGACCGCCGGAAATCCGGATGCCGCGCTCGCCAATGCCGGTATCCAGCCCTTCGGGAAGACTGCGGACAAACTCATCCAGACGGGCTTTTTTGAGTGCCTCCCAGACCTTTGCATCGTCGATGTCTTCATCCGCGTAACCGAACGCCACATTTTTGCGGATGGTGGAATCAATCATGAAAATCGTCTGGGGAATGTAGCCGATATTTTTCAGCCAGGATTCGTAATGATCCCGAACCTCCACGCCGTCTGCGAGGATATGTCCCTCCTGAATCGACAGCAGCCCCAGCATAATATCCACAATCGTTGTCTTGCCCGCACCGGATGTCCCCACAATGCCGACAGATTTTCCGGCAGGGATCTCCATATGCGCATGGTCGAAGATCAGCACATCGGAATTCGGATATTTGTATACAATATCATCCAGTACAATTTTATCCTGTAGGGGCAGCTTATCCACCGGCTTGCTTCTCCGATAGGCAGCTTCGTCGTAAACCACGTTTTTGTCGTTGATTTCCTCCTGCAGATTGTCGGACACGCCCATAAAGAAGGGCTCGAAATAGGAAATCTGTGTCAGATAGTTGTTGATCCGGTTTGCAGAAGGCAGAAGCCGCATGGCAGCCACGCCGAATGCACCCAGCTGGCTCACCATGCTGGTGACATCCTCGCCGGACAGGATCATGAAAATCAGGTACAGGATCAGTCCCGCCATGCAGACCGTCTCGATCAGCAGACGGGGCGTCGCGTTAAAAATATTGTATTTCTGCACTGCGCTCACATAGCCGTGACCGCATTTACCGTATTCCCGGATGAAATAATTTTCTTTATTGGCAATTTTGATTTCCTTGATGCCCATAACGGATTCTTCAATCCATTTGTACAGACCGCTGTAATAATCCTGGTTCTCGATGCCCGCCTGACGCATAATCGGCTTTAAAAACTGCTTGATCACAAGCAGCGTCACGATCAGAAGTGCCGCTATCGTCAGGATCATCTGCGGAGCCATCGCAGTCAGCGTAACCGCCAGCAGGACAAAAATAATCACTTCACTCATCAGCTGCAGCAGTGCCAGGATCAGACCGTACATGTTATTGACATCCGACGTGATCATACGCTGGATGACAGAGGTATCCGCATTCAGATAATATTCATAGGGGCGCTTCATGAAATTGATCATCATACGCTGAGAGGTTTCAAACTGGTTCGTGTATACAAAACGCAGCTGCACCACATTCTGAAAATACAGAAAGACGTTTTTTAACACAAAGCCCAGAATAATCAGCACCAAAATCAGCGCCGTGAAATATCCCGGTTTCTGAAAGCCTGTCCATCGGTAAATCTGCGCCAGGAGGCTGTCGCCCTCCACGCAGCTCGGGTCCATAATCATCTGAATCGCCGGTACCACAAGACCGATGCTGACGGTTTCCAGAATCGCGCCGATCACCATCATAAACAGAATCTGAACCATTTTCAGCTTCTGCTTCCGGTTCATCAGAATCATCATTTTACGGTAAATTTTTTTCATGAAAGCGTTCCTTTCGTTCCTGCAGCCCTATTCCAAAACTGCTTCTTAAAAAATCTGCTCATTAAAGCGGTGTTTTTGAGGATCTTCGTACAGATCCATAAAGTCATCCCCCAGAAAAACCTTTTCCTTTGCAAAATGAATCGAATCCGGCACGGTATACACGGAAACTACCTGGTCGAATTCCAGTCCCTCGATGAAATTCAGGATTTCCATCGGAAACTTTCCATCCAGCACAATATCGTCCGGGAACAGCTTATGATAGTCTAAAACATCTCTGGGATGCGGTTTTAAAATCACCTGCGCATCCTTTCCGTATTTTGCTACGATATCCCGGAAAATCTGCTCGCGCACCGGCAGCTCGCATAATGGCTCCGTCAGCACCAGCACCTTGTGCTCATGATGGGCGCCGGTTGTAAGCTGCGTCATCAGCGTGTCCAGATCCTCCATAAAAATCCGCAGAATCGTATTTTTGTCGTCCTGCGTCAGCCTGCGCACCATCGCTTCCCGCGGTTGTTCGATATATTTGGAGCAGGGATATTTCAGGATTGACGTATTGTTGACCTCCATATCCACGCAATATTTACTGTATCCGTTCTGGATAAAAATCAGGTTATGCGCCGCAAGAAAGGCTTTCAGTCCGAAATGCCCTCGGTTGTCATAGCGCGCGGTATCATAATAGCAGATACAATCCAGACCGTCCTCCACCGCATGATAGTGGATTTTCTTATAATTCAGATAATATCCGATCGGATCGGAATCGCAGAACACATAGATGTCCTGATACTTTTTAAAATCCACCGGCACATAGGGCTGCTGCAGCTTTCCGTATAATTTCGTAAAAATCATTCTGGAAAACAGGTTAAACACCAGATTTCCATGATCCTCATGATAGCGTGCCAGCTGTGGGAACGCATGCTCTTCCTTTTCCTCGAACATAAAAACAGTTTCAAACAGACCGCTTTTTTCTGCACGCTCCTTCAGGCTGCCAAAGTCGTTCGACATCGTGCTCAGCACCAGATCCGCCTTTCCGCGCATTGCCCTTGGAAGCGTCAGTTCCTTTAAACAGGCAACATATACATGATAATAAGTATGGCAGACATAAATCCGCTCTTTTGGCTTTCTCTTTTTCATTTTCGTTTCTTTCTCCGGCAATTTCCGGGAAACCTGATGAAACCATCCCAGTTAAACCAGTTGACTCCATTGCATAGTCGTTATATTCTACCATACTTTTGTCTGCCATTGCAAGACAATGCGCTTCAAAGCGGCGGAATGCATCTTCTCCGATGTGCTGGGAATCCCGCGTGAACTGTGCTTGAATAATATTCCCCGGATTGTTATACTACTTAAGATACGATACAGTTCACTCGTACCGTTTGGGGGCAGATTTCATGCTCGCATGAAAATCTGCCCCAAACGGTACGAAGGGAGCGCCACTTTATGAGCAAAAATGAGCTGCGAAGCAGCGGAGAGCGTCGAAGACGCGGTTTTGCGAATGGCGCGTGTGAACAGTAACACAATTTCTTTTTTCCCAGACACTGCACAATCCGATTTTTGACAGGAAACAGGAGGTTTTGCCATGTCAGCACTTGCCATTATTACAGCGCGCGGAGGCAGCAAGCGGATTCCGCGTAAAAATATCCGTCCGTTTCTCGGAAAACCGATTCTTTTATATTCCATCGAAGCCGCTTTGCAGGCGGGCATTTTTGACGAGGTGATGGTTTCTACAGATGATCCCGAAATCGCCGAACTTGCAAAAGGTGCCGGGGCGTCCGTCCCGTTTCTTCGAAGCGCCCAGACCGCAAACGATTACGCCTCTACCGACGACGTCATCCGCGAGGTGCTCGAATGCTACAGGGCTGCCGGCAGGGAGTTTGACACGTTCTGCTGTATCTACCCCACCGCGCCCTTTATTACCCCCAAAAAACTCTGCACCGCGATGGAGCTTTTAAAGAACGCCGAGTCCGTCATGCCAGTGACGACTTTTCCGTATCCGGTTCTGCGCAGCCTCGCCGTAGATGAAAACGGTCACATCGGCTATAAATGGCCCCAGTATGCGACTGCGCGCAGCCAGGATCTCGAAACGCTTTACCACGACTGCGGACAGTTCTATGCCTGCCGAACGGAAGCTTTTTTCCGGGAAGGAACGACAGATACTCCCGGTATGGTTCCCCTGGTTTTACCCGAACTGGAGGTTCAGGATATCGACACCGAAGAGGACTGGGCGATTGCAGAAGTCAAATATCAGAAAATGATGGAGAAAAAATAACGATATGAATCAGGAAATTTATCTGGGCGGGCGCAGAATTGCTGCAGACGCCCCTGTCTTTATCGTTGCGGAAATGTCTGCGAACCATTTACAGGACTACAACCGTGCGATTGAAATCATCCACGCCGCAAAAGAAGCCGGCGCGGACGCGATCAAGCTGCAGACCTACACTGCCGACACCATGACCGTCGACAGCGACGCGGACTGCTTTATCAACAAAGGCGGTCTCTGGGACGGCATCAAGGAATACGACCTTTACAAGCAGGCTTATACGCCGTGGGAATGGCATGCCGGTCTGATGGAGGAGGCAAAAAAATGCGGACTGCTCTGCTTTTCCTCCCCCTTTGACGCAACCGCCGTCGATTTTCTCGAAACACTCGACGCTCCCGCTTATAAAATTGCATCGTATGAAATAAATGATATTCCGTTAATCCGTCGGGTGGCAAAGCTCCACAAGCCAGTCATCTTTGCCACCGGCATCGCACATCTCGAGGACATCGAGCGCGCCATGAACATCTGCCGTGAAGAGGGCAATGAGGACGTAATTTTGTTAAAATGCGTTTCCGCTTACCCGACGCCCTACGAGGACGTCAATCTGCGCATGATTCCGACGCTGTCTCAGACCTTTGGCTGCCTGACCGGCCTCTCCGACCACACGATGGGCGGGGCTGTTGCTGCAGGCGCTGTTTCCCTCGGCGCACGGATGGTGGAAAAGCACCTGACCTTAAAGCGCAGCGACGGCGGCCCGGATGGCGCATTTTCCATGGAACCCCAGGAATTTAAGGAAATGGTTTCGCAGATCCGTATTCTGGAAAAGGCACTCGGCTCTTCCGAATACCGCCTTACCCCCAAGCAGGAAAAAGAACGGGCAGGCTCCCGTTCCATCTTCGTCGCGCAGGACATGGCAGAGGGCGAAGTTTTCACAGAGCAGAATATCCGCTGCATCCGCCCCGGCATCGGACTGCACACAATGTATTATGAGGAAATTCTCGGCAGGAAGGCTTCCTGTCCGATCGGAAAGGGGACGCCGCTGTCATGGAATCTCATCCGTTAGTCTATATCCGCACAGACGGAAATGAAACAATTGCGACCGGACATCTGATGCGCTGTCTGTCCATCGCCCGTGCCCTGAAGAAACGGGGTGCAGCAGTGGCTTTTCTCGTCTCCGATGATACCTCGGCTTCCATTTTGCAAAAAATGTATTCTCCTGACGAAATCGCTGACCACAGCTTTCCGATCCTGGAGCTGCGCACCGATTACAGAAGCCTTGATCGGGAAATCCAGACCATGCAGGGAATCCTTTCTTCCCACAACGTTGCCTGCCTGCTGGTGGATTCTTATTTTGCAACACCGGAATATCTCGATATCCTGCGCCAGATCTGCAAAGTTGCCTATCTGGACGATCTGCAGGCATTCGACTGCCCGGCTTCCCTCGTGATCAACTATGATTTCTGTGTTGATGAAAGTTTTTACACCAAAGCGGACTGTGTTCTGACCGGATGCGCCTACACTCCCCTCCGGGAGCAGTTTGCAGATCAGCCCTACCATCTCTGGGAGCAGGTAAAAGACCTCTTTCTTTCCACCGGCGGCACCGATCCCTTCCATATCGCAGGCGGTATGTTAAAACGTCTCTGCGCATCGGACGACTGGAAGGATGTTTCCTTCCACGTCCTGACAGGTCCCATGCATGTCCACCGCGCAGAGCTTGCCGTCATGGCAGGAAAAGACAGCCGCATTGTCCTGCATGAACAAGTTTCCGATATGGCTGCACTCATGTCCACCTGCGACCTCGCATTTTCCGCAGGCGGCACGACGCTTTATGAACTCTGTGCCGTCGGCGTCCCGTCTGTAAGCTTCAGTATGGCGGATAATCAGCTTCCCGGCGTCAAAGCCTTTGACGATGCAAACCTGATTCCATGGGCAGGTGACATCCGTGACAACGAAATCTTCTACGATGATGCAGTGGAAAAGCTGACTGCACTTCTGAAAAATCCGGACGCCCGAAAGAAACAATCCGACCGAATGCGTATGGCGATCGATGGTGCCGGCGCGCGCCGCATCGCGGACGCAATTCTGGCAAAATGAGTGTGCGACGGGCCGAGTGCGCATCCTAAGCGGAGCGTTTTTATTTCATAGGACGCATTTTCCTATGAAACAAAAAAGAGAGCCGGGAGGCTCTCTTTTTTGCGCTACTTCTGAATTTCCGAAAGGAAATTTAGAAGGTTCGTTTTTCCTATATTCCGCCACACAGCTCCATATCATTTTTTCCCGAAATGCTTTTTTCGAAAATTACGCCATGTCCAGAGTGCTTTATAGTACAATACAAACGCTGCTGTGGAGCGCTGCTGCATGGCAATCATTTTTTTCTGCTCTGCATTGACGCGTTCCTGATAATACGGATTGTCCGCAAAATCCGGGAACGCTTCTTTTAATTCGTTTCCCATCTTCCGGATAAAAGAAAGCGATTTATGACCCTCTCCGACCATATAGGAAAACAACGTGTTGACATAAAACAGCATCGTGTATTCAAAGCAGATTTCCGGTCGGTAGGTTTCAAGATAACCGAATTTCTTCGCATTTTCCAGAATGCCCCGTCCGGCCGCCATCCGGTCTTCACAGCGCTCCCTGCTGATGGTATGCACCGTGGACGCTTCATGCTGGTAATAAAAATACATGACCTCCGGGATATATTCATAATGATGTGCCTGTAAAAGCACCGCGTCGCTGATCGCATTATCCTCGTAAAAAATGTGCTCCGGAAAGCGGATGCCGCTGTCCATGAAAATTTCCCGGCGATAGACCTTTACAACAAGGCTTCCGCTGTCTAAAATCAATGACCGACACTGTTTATTGCCAAGCACGCCGCTCTGCTCTGCTTTGCCGTTTTCCACACGTTTGCCGATTTTCATGCTGTGTTCATCCGTCAGGCAGTAATCACAACCCACCATATCCGCACCGGTTTCCTCTGCGTGTCCGATCAGCTTTTCGTACATCGTGGGCAAAATCCAGTCGTCGCTGTCAATAAATCCGATCCACTCGCCTTTTGCAAGGGATAACCCGATATTTTTCGCGCCGCCCTGCCGCTTGTTGACTTCCGAATGCACGGCTTTGAATTTGCCGGGGTACTTTTTTTCATACTCCAGCAGAATCGAAAAGGATTCGTCCGTAGAAGCATCATCCACCGTGATGACCTCGTAATCCGAAATCGTCTGCGCTGCCAGCGAATCCAGGCAGTAATTCAGTTTTCCGTCCGATGCCATGTTATAAACCGGCACAATGATACTCAGCTTCATATCGTTTTCTCCGTTCTGTGCGCACTCTATTATTTGGTTCCCTCTACGCAAATCCAGTCCTCGCCATCCTTTGTGTGAATCCTTGTCTCTGCAAATCCGGCTTCCCGAAACAGGTTCTTAAACTGCTCCCTGGTCGGGTTGAACAGGTGGAATTTGCGGATATTATCCTTTACCTCTCTGGGCAGTCCGGGCTTTTCATAGATGTCTGCAACCAACAAAAAGGTTCCGCCGGTCTTTAATACTCTGCGCACCTCTTTTAGGTTTTCCTGGGGGTTCGGCCAGAAATAAAAGCTTTCCACGGTCACGATTTTGTCAAAGGTCTCTGCCTCGAAAGGAAGCTTTTCCACCGATCCTTCCAGAATTTCCATCTTGCCTGTTGCAACCGATTCTGCATTCGTCGCCCGGGATGTTTCCACCGATAACGGTGAATAATCGATTCCCGTCAAATGTCCGTCCGTCACATGCTCCGCCATCCGGGACAGCGCAGCTCCGCCGCCGCAGCCGATATCCAGAATGTTGTCGTTTCCCTGAATCTCCCAAAGGGAAAGTGCCCAGCCGGTCACATTGTGGTGGCTCTCATTCATGCGCTCCAGCATTTTTTTGCCATCCTCGCCCTCCGGCTTTCTCGGATTTCCGGACTCGGTAATTTCCGCCTGAGCGCGCTCTGCTTCTGTGAAATGTCTTTCTTCGAAATCATTTTCTTCCATTCCGCGGCCGTCCAGACGACAGCTTGCCAACACTTCCTCTACCCACTGTTCCGGGTAGCATGCCAAAAGCTCTTCATGCTGCATCGCATGGTACCGGATATCCGGATCCACAAAATGTCTTCTGTAGCGGTTTTCGTATTCCTCCCCCATCTTCACGGCATAAAAACAGTGAATTTTCGTTCCGGGCACATAAATATCATCTTCCAGCGGCGTCACCATATCGGAAAAGAACTGATTGAAAATGCTCGTATTGGACACAAATGCCATGGAAGGCAGCTCCTGCGTGGCGGCACTGCACCCGAACAGCTGCAGCATTGCCCGCGCATACTCGGCACCGGCTTTTTCTTCCATTTTCTTTTTTGCCCAGACTGGAAGCTTTCCGCTGCGAAGCATTTTTCCAAGAAGAGGCGTCATAGCTTTCGCCATCGCCCAGGTTCCAAAGCTGCTGCCCTGATCCAGATCGGAGCTTCCGAGGATTCCGTGCCGGATATGGATTTTTTTGCGCTGCACCATAAGTCCCACAAAGGAGCCGCCCAGAGAGCAGCCGTATGCCGCAAAGAGCTGACCACCGAGATTTTTCTGGATATAGTTTTCCAGCTTTGCCGTCTCGATCAACATGTTCGGAAAGGTCGAATCCTCCGTCTCGTCGAACCCGTCATAGGACGCGCAGAGCACATAAAAGTGCTCCTGCAGCAGAGGGATCACATGTCCGAAGTTCCGTTTCCAGTGACAGCATGTCCCCGGCAGCAGTAAAATTGCCGGCTTTGTTTCCTCGCCAAAAGAATAGATTTTCATTGCCTTTTCATCTCCCATAGGCCCATTGCAGCGCACAGATATCGCTGCCGCCTGCATACTTAGCCTTATCTAACTTTGATCTCCATTATATTCCCGGGACTTTTCAATTTCAACAGGCCCATGTATAATATTTTCACCACTAACACTTGGAGATACGCCTATGCAAACATTATACCCCGATTATTATGCGCAGTTTCGCTGTACAGCGGACAAATGTCCCATCACCTGCTGCCAGGAATGGAAAATTTCTGTCGATGACGATACGCTGAAGCGCTGGGCAGCCTTAAATCCACCCGTGGATTCGAAACTCTTTACCTACGTTCAGGACGGTCAGCGCGTGATCGCTTTAAACAGCCGCCATGTCTGTCCGTTTCTCGAAAAAAACAAGCTCTGCCGTCTTGTCCTCGAACACGGAGAGGATGCGATTTCCGAAACGTGTCAGGTTTTCCCCCGCGAAACCCATTCCTTTGCCGACCATGAAGAGGCTTCGCTCATGCCCTGCTGTCCCGCAGTAATCGACCTCTGGGCAGCGCAGGATGCTACGCCGCTTACTTTTCCGCATCCGGATATTGACAGCATACCATTTTTCATCCGTTCTGCAGTCATCGACGCCATTTTGCAGCAGACCGACCGGCTGCCGGAGCAGATTCTTTCCGCCTGTTTTTATATGATACAGGAAATCCACCGAAAAAAAAAGCCGACAAAAGACTTTGTTTCAGATTGTTTTTCTGAAAAAAGCTTTTGTCAGCTCTATGATGCCATGGACGACCTCTCGCCGGACTGCATCGACTCTGTTTTGGAGTGCAACGAACTTTTATTAGATCTTTCTGTCAACTATCAGAAAGAGCAGCTCTATCAGGAATGGCTTACCCCACTTACGCAGCAGGCGGAAACGTTGTCGGAATTGCTCACGGAACCGGAAGAAGAGCTCCCGGCGCAATGGCAGGCATTCCGTACTGCCTTCGCGCAATACGAGCCTCTGATGCGCAGCTACCTTGCAAACGAGGTCTATTCCGAGCTGCTTTCCTTTGAGGACACCACAAAGCATATGCTCGTGCGCCTGCAGTGGCTGATGCTGCAGTATGCCGCGGTGCGCCAAAGCCTGTTCCTCATCTGGCAGGACAGCCCGGAGGCATTTTCCTATGAAAAAGTGCGGGAAGCGCTGGTCATTATCAACCGTATGACCGGCTATGACGAAGAAGATATTTATGAATATCTGGAAAACAGCTTCGAATCCCTGCTCTGGGACTGGGGCTATTTTGCGCTGCTCGCGGGGTTTTAGAACCTGCCGGATGGCAGACGGCAGCACCGCCGGGCAGATGTCCCGGACGGCGCTTCTTTTTGCTCATTTCTTTTATTCATGACAATAGAATGCTCGCAGAGCGTGCATTCTATTGTTTTTCACAGAACAGTTCGATTTCTTCTCCCACCGGTCCGATAATAAATGCGATCCGCGCCGGGAGAGAGGGCTTCGACATGATTTCAATATCGCCCGGCTCCATCGTCACAGCATAGCCTGCCTTGCGCGCAGCCTCCACGATGCTGTCCACATCGTCTGTCGCCAGTGCGAAATGGCGGATTGCACCCTGTGGCAGATCTTCCTCCGCGTTCGGGAAAATCTCAATCAGGCTCGTCCCTGCGCCGTACATCAGCCCTTCCACCTTCGGCTCACCCCAGCTTCTGACAAGCGGAAGTCCAAGAAGCTCCCCATAGAACTTCTGAACCTTTTCCAGCTCCTCCGGTCTGCATTTCACACATACATGATGAACACCTGTAATCATTTCGTTTCCTCTCTTTCTGCCGCATATCCAGCGACTTATCCTTTGTAATTCCTGCTGCGGCATCCACCAGTTCAGCATTTTCTTCCCATGTCTGCCGCTTCGCGCAAGTGCTTTACCCCTGCTGCCCCAAAATAATCCGGATCAGCTCTTTTTCCAGCATCAGCGTCCGGTTCCAGGGATTCAAAATGATCCCTTCCACGCCGTCTGCCTGCAGCGCGGTTGCAAACAGCTGTCCCATACCCGCCAAAAACGTCGATTTCACGCGGTCGCTGCCGCGCAGCTCTTCCTCAAATCCGGTAAACGCAGCCCACCACAGTTTGCTGTCCGACGTTTTGACGGTCTGCAGTAAAAGCTGTCCGCCGCCAGCCGGAGGCTCCACTGCAACGATAAGCTGTCCGTTTTCTTTCATTCGGCGGCGCACCACCGTCAGCGCATGTGCCAGCATTTCCTGCGTCGGCTCCTGCTGCAGCCCGGCGATGGCTTCCTCTATTTTTTCATTTCCCCGCAGCCCCTCGTCCCGCAGTTCGGTGTCTTTTTCTTCCATAATCATCTCCATTCCGCAGGCGCTATTCGCCGCCTGCGGCATAAACAATAGAATGCATGCTCTGCGAGCATTCTATTGTCATGAATAACTGTGTGAAACATAAGCGATCCCGCTTATATTTCACACTATCCCCTCACTCTGCACGCACCGCCCAGCGCATTTTCGTCGAACGCGCGCGTCCGTTCTGTGCACATTCCTGCGCGGAAGGGCGGATGACATCTTTGGCATAATCAGAATAGATGCCCTCCCGATAGCCCTCTTTCAGTGCCTGCTTCACGAGCCTGTCCTCGCCGGAATGGAACGTCAGGATTGCAACGCGCCCGCCCGGCTTCAATGCGCCCGGCAGCTTTTCCATGAACTCGTAAAGCACTTCAAACTCGTGGTTGACGTCAATGCGCAGCGCCTGAAACGTCCGCTGACAGGTCTTTTTGACCGTCTCCTGCTTATCCTTTTCCGGCAAAAAGTCCAGCGCCCTTTCGATCACCCCGCGCAGCTTTGTCGTCGTATCAATCCGGTTGCCGCGGCGGATTTCTTCTGTGATTGCCTTTGCAAGTTCCTCGCAATATGGCTCGTCCGAATTTTCATACAGCATACCGGCAAGCTCTTCTCGCGATATCGTATCCAGCCGTTCTGCCGCGCTGATGCCCTTTTCCTGATTCAATCGCAGATCCAGAGGACCATCCACTTTGAAGGAAAAACCGCGCTTCGGATTGTCGATCTGCATCGAAGACACTCCCAGGTCCGCCAGGATGAAATCAAATCCGCCGACCTCCTTCGCGATCTCGTCGATCGTGCAGAAATTCTGCAGCCGGATGGAAAGAATATCCTCCCCATAGCCCAGCTCCTCCAGACGCTTTTTCGTCTTGGCGGATTCCTCCGGGTCTACGTCCGTCGCATACATGTGCCCCTCACCATGCAAACATTCCAGCATCGCTTTTGTGTGTCCGCCGTAGCCCAGCGTCGCGTCAAAGCCGGTTTCCCCGGGCTGAATCTGCAAAAAATCCAGAATTTCCTTCACCATAATCGAAATGTGCATCCCGGCAGGCGTATTTCCCTTACGGATCACATGCTGCACTGTATCCTGATATTTTTCCGGCTGCAGCTCCTTATATTTTTCCTCGAATTTCTTCGGGTATTTTCCTTTATATCGAACGCGGCGCTTATGCTGCTGCGCCTGATTTTCCTGTTCCAAATGCATCCTCCTATTCCCTGCTAAGTTCATCCATTGCCCCTTCTATCTCAAGCTCCCCAAGCAGCACAAAAAGAACCTCTGCCTGTCAGGACATTTCAAATTTTAGCCGTTTTTTTCCCAAAAAACAAGCGCTTTTCCTGTCGATCACCCATAGAAAATGACAGCCCATCCCCGTCACACTTAAGAGCTGTAGTCTGCACACGCCAATCCTATCCATTCCATAAAAAACTTGTACAAATCCTGTATTTTATGTCATAATGGTGCAAAAGACTTTCCCGTTTCAGTCCGGTAACG